>Ga0209958_1000290_pt1 | contig 121854 bp, 122 predicted proteins | sample ThiBio_inoc_plan_FD_183942 | JGI IMG/M metagenome (GOLD analysis project Ga0209958, IMG submission 183942) | Wastewater bioreactor microbial communities from Cape Town, South Africa - Thiocy_inoc_plan (SPAdes) | ecosystem: Engineered > Bioremediation > Thiocyanate > Unclassified | place: South... | reverse complement strand
GGACCTCCACCAGCGACTCCCATCAGGGACCGTGGCTCGCGCCACAACAAGTCCGGATATACGGGTGCAATCTTTACCTTCTTGGCAGCAGTGAGTGAGGGCTTGGCTTATTCGGGGCGTCCATATAAGGTTCTAAGGATTGTCGCAGGGCCTGCCGGGGCGCTGTGCGGTGGGGCTGGTGTCGTCGCAGGTCCCCGGTGATGGCGGCCGATGTCGCTTTGCTTCAAGACGGTGTGGGCCCGCGTGGCGACGATGCGGCCATGGCTAACAATTCTTCTCCTTCCCTTGTAGTAGCTCCCTCCATGGAGCGCGATGGTTTTGTGCTGGCCCGGCTGGACGAGGTGGTGCAGGCCGCACGCGCCAACAGCCTGTGGTTCATGACCTTTGGCCTGGCCTGCTGTGCCGTCGAGATGATGCACGCCGCCATGGCGCGCTACGACCTGGACCAGTTCGGCATCATTCCGCGCTCCAGCCCACGCCATAGCGACCTGATGATCGTGGCTGGCACGCTGACGAACAAGATGGCGCCCGCCATCCGCAAGGTCTATGACCAGATGCCCGAGCCGCGCTATGTGGTCTCGATGGGGTCGTGCGCCAACGGCGGCGGGTACTACCACTACAGCTATTCGGTGGTGCGCGGCTGCGACCGCATCGTGCCGGTGGATGTCTATGTGCCCGGTTGCCCGCCCACGGCTGAGGCGCTGCTCTACGGCATCCTGCAGTTGCAGGCCAAGATCAAGCGCCCCCGTGTGATCCAGCGGTAAAGCGGTCGCAAAGCGCGGCGTCCCCTTCAACTGCGCCGCAGCAGCCAGTCGGCATCGTCACCCGGCTGCTGGGCGTGGGCCTTGAGTGCAGCAGGAGGGCGTTCGAAAAGGCTGCGCGCCTCGCGGCTGAAGTGTGCCTGGTCGGCGTAGCCGTGGAGCAGCGCGGCATCCAGCGCACCCGCATCGCCGTCGCGCATGGTCAGCAGGGCGTGTTCGGCCCGCAGCATGCGCTCGATCTCGCCAGGCCGCAGGCCTACCAGTTGCCGTGTGCGGCGCTGCAGGTGCCGGGGCGTCCAGCCGAGCGTGGTGGCCAGGGCCTGGCGTGCGCCGCGCTGCCAGTCCTGCTGCAACACCTGCAGCCAGGCGGCGTGCCGGTCTGCCACGGCGCCCCAGCGCGGGGTGAGGAAGGCCACACACAGCGCCTTGCGCGCACCATGGTCGGGCGCCGCGTGGACGGCTGCCAGGAATGGGTGCCACTCCTCGGGCAACCAGGTCACCGCGTCCGTGATGCGGTCGGTCAGCGGCGCCAGGTCCTGCCCGGTCAGCAGCCCCAGCGCGCCGGGCTGGAACGCCAGGCAGAACGAATCGCCATCGCGGGAAGAGACCGAGTGGTAAGGATGGCGGTGGGCGCCCGACAGCGTGATGGTGGGCATGGCCGCTGCCGTGGCCGTACCCGCACATTCCACGAGTTGGGCCGTGCCCCGCGTGAGCCAGATGATGCCCGGGTAGGGGCTGGGCGGCACGCGCGTGTCCGCCAGGGTGTGGGGCGGCTGGCGGCGCAGGTCGCGCCAGAAAAAGGCGCGCACGCAGTCCGCGAGCGCGCCGGGTGGGGCTTGCAGGGCCGAGGCGGGCAGCGCCTGCGGGCCGGTGGGTGGCTCCGCTGGCGGCGGTACGGGCTGTTCCAGTGCCATCACCTGGTCCCTGCCGGGTGCGCCGCGCGGTCTGGAGCCCTCGCCCGGGGGATCAGCCCTGGCGCTGCACGCGCGAGTGGCTGTGCACCGCCTCTACCAGCGCCGCCACATGCTCGGGTGGGGTGAACTGGCTGATGCCGTGGCCCAGGTTGAAGATGTGGGTGGGGCCGGTGGTGTTGCGGTCGGTGTGGGGTTTGCCGAAGCTGTCGAGCACTTTGTGCACCTGTTGCACGATCTGCGCGGGCGGCGCAAACAGCACGTTGGGGTCGATGTTGCCCTGCAGCGCCTTGCCCGGGCCTTCTGGCTGGCCGCCCACGATGGCGCGGGCCTTGCCCAGGTTGGCCGTCCAGTCCAGGCCCAGCACCTCGCAGTCGATGTCCTTCATGTCTTCCAGCCAGATGCCGCCGCCCTTGGTGAAGACGATGCGCGGCACGTCGGTGCCGTCCACGCCGGTGCGCTTCAATTGCGCCAGCACGCGCGTGGTGTAGGCCAGGCTGAACTCTTGGAACGCGCCGTCGGCCAGCACGCCGCCCCAGCTGTCAAAAATCATCACGGCCTGGGCTCCGGCGTCGATCTGGGCGTTCAGGTACGCGGCCACGCTGTCGGCGTTGATGGCCAGGATGCGGTGCATCAGGTCGGAGCGGCTGTACATCAGGCTCTTGACGAGGCGGTAGTCGTCGCTGCCCTTGCCTTCGACCATGTAACAGGCCAGTGTCCAGGGGCTGCCCGAAAAGCCGATCAACGGCACGCGGCCGTTCAGGGCCTTGCGGATGCTGGTGACCGCGTCGAACACGTAGCGCAGCTTGTCCATGTCGGGCACCGCCAGCTCGGCCACGGCTGCTTCGTCGCGCACCACTTTGGCAAAGCGCGGGCCTTCGCCCTCGGCAAACGACAGGCCCAGGCCCATGGCGTCAGGCACGGTGAGGATGTCGCTGAACAGGATGGCCGCATCGAGCGGAAAGCGCTCCAGCGGCTGCAGGGTCACTTCAGTGGCGTAGTCCACATTGGTGGCCAGGCCCATGAAGCTGCCGGCCTGGGCGCGCGTGGCCTTGTACTCCGGCAGATAGCGCCCCGCCTGGCGCATGAGCCACAGGGGCGTGTAGTCGGTGGCCTGGCGGCGGCAGGCACGTAGGAAGGTGTCGTTGGCAAGGGGGGCGAAGGTCATCCTGCGATTGTCGCAGGCCGACCGCCAGCCTCGGCACCCGGCCTGGCGGCAGAAATTGATGCGCATCAAGCCAGGGCGCACGCGGAACCGGCTTCGCCGGTCCAGGCGTGGCGTCCCCCTCCCGGGGGAACCGGCGCAGCCGCTCAGGGGGGGGCTTCACCGTTCTGCGATGTAGTGCGACATGCGGACGGTTTCGCCGGGCGCCAAAAACGCCCGCACTTCGGTTTCCAGCGCCTGGTCGGCCATGGTGGCGCGTGCGCGCTGGTGCAGGTAGTCGGCCCAGGATTCAACGATGAAGCGCTCCACATACCGCGAGGGTTCACCTAGGTCCTTGTACACCCGCCAAAAGGTGGCGCCGTCGCGCCTGCGCGGGGCCTTCATGCGGCTGATGGTGTCGAGGAACGCTGCATCGGTGCCGGGCGCAATGCGGTAGCCCACCTCCACGGCCACGGGGCCGGCCTCGGGCAGGGGCTCGGCCTCGATGAAGAGTTCATCCCACGGTGTGGCCTGTGTCACTTCGTGCAGCCCACCCATGCGCAGCGGCATGGGGCGTGCCAGCAGCAGCCCCACACCCATGAGCGCAGCGGCCACGTACAGCGTGGGAGCCAGGCCCACGATGTCGGATGCGGCGCCCCAGAATGCCGAGCCCATGGCAAACGCGCCCAGCGCGGCCACCATGTGCATGGCCACGGCGCGGGATCGCACCCACTGAGGGGCACTGGCCTGCGTGGCGGTGTTGAAGGTGGACATCGCCGACATCCACGCCGCGCCCGCAAACAGCATGGCGACGTAAACCACCCACGCCACTTTGGTCAGCGCTGCCACCAGCATGGCGGCAGCAAAAACCACGCCGCCCACGCCCACGATGACCTCCATGCCAAAGCGCGCGCGCAGCCGCCCCAGCACCAGGCCCACGGCCACGGCACCCGTACCCAGGCAACCCATCAGCAGCCCGAAGCCCTGCGCACCGGTGCCCAGCTGGCGCTGCGCGATCACCGGCAGCAGCGCCCACAGGGCCGAGCCTGCCGCGCTGAACGCCATCACGCGGACCAGCTGCGCCAGGATGATGCGCGAGTGCCAGGCAAAACGCAGGCCACTGAGCGTGCCGCCCCACAGGCGCTCGGCGGGCAGCTTGGACGGCGGGTGTGCCTTGGGCGGCCAGCGGCGGATGGACTCCCACATCACCAGCGTTGTGGTCACCGTGACGGCAAACACCCAGCCCGCACCCAGCTGCGCAAACACCAGTCCGGCCAGCGTAGGCCCCACGGCGCGTGCGGCGTTGTAGGCGATGCTCACGGCGGTGATGGCCTGGGGCCACTCGTCGCGCGGAACCGGGTCGATGACCGATGAGTTCCACGCAGGCGTCAGCACCGCCGTGCAGCAGCCACACACAAACACCAGAAACAGCACCGACGCAGGCCCGCCCCAGCCGCCCAGCACCAGCAGCGTGAGCAGTGCACAGGCGCCCACCTGTGCCATCAGCGCGCCCGATATCAGCCTGCGCCGGTCGGTGGTGTCGGCCAGCACACCGGCAGGCAGGGCCAGCAAAAACATGGGCAAAAACACGGCGGTCTGCACCAGCGCCGCCAGGAACGACGAGCCCGTCAATTCCACCATGAGCCACGCAGCGGCCATGGTCTGCATGCCGCTGCCCACAAAAAAGATGCCACCGCAAATCCACAGGCCTCGGAAAGCGGGTTGGCGCAGGGGGCTCCACAAAGAGGTCGGGGGTGATGACATGGCGGGTGGGCAAAAAAAAGGCGGACCAGAAGGAATGCACTGGAGCGGTCACGCCCACTGCTGCGACCTTTGCCAACGCGTCGCGCCGTTGGGTGCTGCCCTGTGCAGTCAATCCCCAAAACGGGGGATGACGCTGAGGAAGGCGTTTGTTAGTATTTGTGCGTGTTGTAGCAATTTGTACACAGTAGGGGCAGGCCTAGGGATGTCCTGCATAACCCTCGCGAGTCGGTGGTAGTGCGGATCGGGATAGGCCGCAAGGCGTATTTTTGCAGCCAATAGCTGGGCTATTGGCAAGAAAAGCAACGCAGCGGACTGCCCGAGGCCGCGCTATCACAGACCGCAGGGAGTTGTGCAGGACATCCCTAGGTCAATTCATCGACGGAGGAGAGGGTATGTTGAAAAATGGCATTATTTCTTTGGGGTTTATTTGTGCGGCTGGATTTGCACACGCAGATCTCAAAAATATCAGCGCTAGCGGAGTTCATTCCGCAACCAATCTGGAGGCCATTGCTTGCACTATAGCCGGGTACGATGGGGCGTCGTACCGTGGGACCAAGGTGCTGTATATCTTTGCCGAATCGATGGGTAATGGGCGTGATCCCATGCTCAAAGTCAGCTCGCTGAAATACAACTATGTGATGCAGAACGACGACTGGGAGGAGGAGTACTACGTCAATGGTTCAGCAAAAACCCCTGTGTCGGCGTCTTTGTATTCCAGCTTTTTGCGGACTCCTAAGCAGGCTGCCGACGCGGCAGTCATTTACTTTGCAGACCCAGGGGAGGCCGTTTGTGCTTTCACCAAGGAGTATGCAAATGATGGCAACCTTTATCAGGTTCAAATTTCTATTACCGATGTCACGGCGGCCATTACAGCGGCAGGAATCCGATCTTCAGCAAACGATGCCGCTGTGGATCCAAATGGAATGCTGCGAGCTGATTTGAACCAGCTCATGGACATTCAGGCAAATACTGAAAAATAGGAATCTGCGATTCCAGGGGGTTTGGGAAGTACCGCTGGTGGCGCTGCCGTCACCAGTCTTGGTCTGTTCGCGAGGTTTTCCGGCCCCCGCGCAACCGGTAGGTGCGCGGCACATCGGTGCGGCTGGCCACCAGAGCTTCCGCCCGTTTTTGCATATCGGCCAGCGCGTGGTCCAGGGCCTGAACCGTGCCCGTGTTCAGGCCCGCCAGCAGTTCCTGGTTAAGCGCCTTCACCTGGGGGAACAGCTGATCGTGCAGCGCCTGCCCCGCCGGGGTGAGCGATAGCACCGCCTGGCGCCGGTCGCCCGGCATCGCATCGCGGGTGAGCAGCTTTTTGGCCAGTAGCGACGTGATGGCGCGTGACGTGCGCGACCGGTCCAGCCCCAGCCGCTGGGCCAGCTCGGCCGGGGGCATGCCCGGGTGCTGCGCCAGCATCATCAGCAGCCCCCACTCGCGCCGCGTGATGCCGTAGCCCCCTTCGCACAGCCGCACCACCAGGCTACCCGCGACGGCCAGCAGTCGGTTCAGGCGGTACATCAACAGGTCGTTGGCCGCTTCCGGATGGGTCAGGCGGTGGCCCGGCTCGGCGGGGCCTGGGGGTGCCGGGGTGGGCGCGGACATCAGGGTATTTCCGTGCAATAGTTGATTAGATCAATCGATTGTGTGGCCAATACAGTGCGCCCATCAACCTGCGCGATGGTGCAGGGCCCTGCAATTGTCCCTGGAGACTTTTCGACGATGCGCAAACCCCTTTCTTCTGTACTGGCCATAGCGCTGGCCCTGGCCGCCTCCATCACGCAAGCGCAGGAAGCCCCGTTGCGCATCGTGGTGGGCTACGCCCCCGGTGGCTCTACCGACCGCGTGGCCCGCATCGTGGCGGACAAGCTGGGTAGCAAGCTCGGCACGCCTGTGATTGTGGAGAACAAGACCGGCGCGGGTGGCCGCCTGTCGGCCCAGGCCGTCAAAGCCGCCCCTGCCAATCAGCCCACGCTGCTGCTGGCCAACCCGGCCGTCATGCTGGTGGCGCCTCTGGTGTTCCCCGATGCGGGCTACGACCCCGAGCGCGACTTCCGCCCCGTGAGCCATGTCAACAGCTACGAATTCGGCGTGGCCGTGGGCAGCGCCGTGCCCGTCAAGGAACTGACACACCTCATGGCCTGGCTGCGCGCCAACCCCGACAAGGCCAACTTCGGCGTGCCCGCCACCGGCAGCCTGCCGCACTTTTTCGGCCTGATGGTGGGCGATGCCGCCAAGGTGCGCGCTGAGGTGGTGGGCTACCGGGGCTCCGCGCCGCTGCTCAACGACCTGCTGGGCGGCCAGGTGCCCGTGGCGTTCGACACGTTTGACACCCTGCTGCCCCAGCACGAGGCGGGCAAGATCCGCATCCTGGCGGTGTCGGGTGCCAAGCGCAGCGCGCTGGATGGAAAGATCCCCACCTTCAAGGAAAGCGGCCTGGACCTGGCTGCGACCGGATGGAACACCTTCTTCGCGCCCATGGGCATGCCCAAAGCGCAAGCCGAACGCCTGGCCGCGCTGATCCACGAAGTGATGAAGGACCCCGACACCCAGCGCAAGTTTGAGGCGGCCAAGATGGAGCCCGTGGTGGCGACCATGGCGCAGACCGAGGCCATGCTGAAGGCCTACCGCGCGCAATGGGCACCGGTCGTGCAGCGCTCGGGCTTCAAACCATGACCACCCGCCCGAACATCATCTTCATCGTTGCCGACGACCTCGGCTATGCCGACCTGGGCTGCTATGGCGGCCGCGACGCGGCGTTTGGCCCGGTGTCGCCGGTGCTCGATCAACTAGCGGCCAACGGTCTCAAGCTCACGCAGGGCTACTCCAACTCCCCCGTCTGCTCGCCCACGCGTTTTGCGCTGATGACGGCGCGCTACCAGTACCGCCTGCGCGGCGCGGCCGAGGAGCCCATCAACAGCAAGAGCCGGGGCAGTACCACGCTGGGCCTGCCCCCCGAGCACCCCACGCTACCCTCGCTGCTGCGTGCAGCGGGCTACCGCACGGCGCTGATGGGCAAGTGGCACCTGGGCTACCCGCCCGCGTTCGGGCCCCTGCGCTCGGGCTATGAAGAGTTCTTCGGTCCCATGTCGGGCGGGGTGGATTACTTCACCCACTGCAGTTCCAACGGCACGCACGACCTGTACCTGGGCGAGGAGGAAAAGCAGCAGGACGGCTACCTCACCGACCTCATCACCGACCACGCGCTCGACTACGTGCAGCGCATGGCGCCGGGCGCGCAGGCGGGCACGCCGTTCTTCCTGAGCCTGCACTACACCGCGCCCCACTGGCCGTGGGAGACGCGCGACGACGAGGCGCTGGCGCAGGAGGTGAAGACGAACCTGTTCCACCTGCACGGCGGCAACATCGAGACCTACCGCCGCATGATCCACCACATGGACGAGGGCATCGGCCGCATCATGGCGCTGCTGGAGGCAAAGGGCTTGGCGCGCGACACGCTGGTCGTGTTCACCAGCGACAACGGTGGCGAGCGCTTCTCGGACAACTGGCCGCTGGTGGGCGGCAAGATGGACCTGACCGAGGGCGGCATCCGCGTGCCCTGGATCGCCCACTGGCCTGCTGTGATCGCACCCGGCGGTGTGAGCGCGCAGACCTGCATGACCATGGACTGGTCCGCCACCATGCTCGACGCCGCAGGGGCCGCCGCACATGCGGACTACCCGCTGGACGGCCGCTCGCTGATGCCGCTGCTGCGCGATGCCAGCCTGCAGGACGAGCCCCCGCTGTTCTGGCGCATGAACCACCGGGGCCAGCGCGCCATGCGCCAGGGCGTGTGGAAGTACCTGCGCGTGGACGGCAACGACTACCTGTTCAACCTGGCCGACGATGAACGCGAGCGCGCCAACCGTGCTGCCGTGGAGCCCGAACGCCTGCAGGCCATGCGCTTCGCATGGGAAGCGTGGAATGCGTCCATGCCCGCCATTCCGGAGGACGCGACCGTGAGCCTGGGGTATTCGGTCAAGGACATGCCGCAGCGTTGAATTCGACGAAATAAAGGGCTTGCTCTGTTGCCCGCCCGACCCGCTTGCCGGTAGATTTGCAGCCATGCCAGCCGCCTCACCCGTGTCATCCCCTGCCACTGCTTCGCGCCAGTGGACTACCGACGTCGTGGCACCGCCTGCGCGCCTGGACTACTGGGTGGGCGCCATCTGCGAGGCGTTTCTGGAGATGGATTGCAGCTCCCGCGAGGCGCCGCTGTTTGGTGGGGAGCTGCAAAGCCTTCCGGTGGAGACGCTGTCCATCAACCGCGTGCGGGCCTCCACCCAGGACGTCTATCGAACACCTGCCGGCATTGCGCGCAGCCGCCAGCTGCCTTTCTACCTGATCGGCCAGGCCGATGCCGCATGGCATGTGCGCCAGGGCGGCCATGTGGCCCATCTGCGCCCGGGCGATGTGGCGCTGGTGGATTCGGCCCGGCCTTACGAACTGCACTTTCCCGACGGTGTGCACTGTGTGTCGCTGCAGCTGCCGCGTGCCTGGGTGGGCCAGTGGCTGGAGCAGGCCGAGGCGCCCGGCCCGCGCGTGGCCTGGCGCGACCAGGGCTGGGGCCAGAGCCTGGGCGCGATGGCCGTGCAGCTGGCACGCGAACCGGCCTCGGCACAGGCCCTGCCGCCTGCGCTGCTGTCAGACCACCTGGGCGCCCTGTTGTGCGCGGCGCTGGAGCCGGCCCAGCCGCCTGCCACTACGGCCGCGCGCAGCCTGCATGCGCATTTGTGCGCATTGCTGCGGGCGCGTATCGACCAGCCGGGCCTCTCGGCCCAGGCTCTGGCGCAGGAGGCGGGTGTGTCGCTGCGCACTTTGCACCGGGCGTTTGCGGCGCAGGGCCACACCTTTGCGGGCACGCTGCGCGAACTGCGCCTGGCGCGTGCAGGCGAGTTGCTGCGACGCCCCCAGTTGGCCCATGTGGCCGTGGCCGAGATCGGTCGGCGCTGCGGCTTTGTCGACGCCTCGCATTTCGCGCGCGCGTTCCAGCGTGCCATGGGCATGTCCCCCGCGCAATGGCGGCGGGGCGGCTGAAACCACACGCTATTCCCCGTTGAGATGGTTATGCCGGCCTGTCGGTGAATCTGCTGGCACTTCCAGCACAGCAGGCTGGCACGCGCGGGCCATTCAGTGCCACAAGGTGTTTCTAAGGTAGCGGCAGGGCGGATTGCCCAGTCCTGCAACACAAACCCAAGGAGACACACATGCCGGATACCTATGTCCTGGTCCATGGCGCCTGGCACACCGGTGCCGAAATGGAAGCCACGGCCACCCACCTGCGCGCGCTTGGCCACACCGTGCACTGCCCCACACTCGCGGGCAACAATCCTGGCGACGACCGCGCAGCCATCGGCCTGGCCGATGCGGTGGATTCGCTGGCAGCCTTCATCGAAGGCCAGGGCCTGACCGATGTGCGCCTGGTGGGCCACAGCTATGGCGGCATGGTCATCAGCCACATGCCTGCGCACCTGCCCGGGCGCATCCGCCGCCTGGTGTACTGGAACGCCTTTGTGCCGCAGCCGGGCGAATGCCTGAACGACCTGGTGCCGCCGCACTACCGCGCGCTGTTCGATCAGGTCGCGGCCAGCAGCGGCAATGCCGTGATGCTGCCGTACCCCATCTGGCGGGAGGCCTTCATCAACGATGCCGACGAGGCCCTGGCGCAAAGCACCTATGCGCTGCTCAACCCCCACCCCTACCGCACCTTCACCGAACCCGCGCAGCTGCCCGTGCCGCTGGCCGCGCTGGAGGTGGGCAAGAGCTACCTGAACGCGCAGCAAGACACTGCGCTGCCCCACAGCCTGCCCTGGCACCCGCGCCTGTCGGAGCGGCTGGGCCTGTTCCGCCTGGTGGAGTGCCAGGGCAGCCATGAGCTGTGTTTTTCCGACCCGGCGCTGGCAGCGGCGGCCATCGAAAAGGCCGGGCGGGACTAAATCTGGCGCCTCGCTTGAGGCGCTCTTTTTTCCGCTGTGCGCGGTGCAAAGCGGAATGCGCGCCGCCGCAGCGCAACCAGGGTCTGGCCAGTCGCCAGACCCTCGATTTCCCCAGCCTGCGCCTTCAGCCTGCTGATGCAGTTGCAGTTGCAGTTGCTACCGGTGCCGCCACATGCTCGCGCCGCTGCACGATCACGAAGCGGTCGGCAACGAAGGCCAGGTTGGTGTAGCTGGCGTTGGCGGCCGGGTTGCCGCCGGTGGCGTGGTAGTCCGAGAACGAGGCGGACTGGTTCACGAACACGCCCTGCGTGAGGTTGATGGACAGGGCCACGCGCGTGCGCCGGCCCAGGGCCACGGCGGCGTCGATGTAGGCGCGGTCGGTGGAGTACACGCCCAGGGTCAGTGCGCCGTGTTCGCGCAGTGTGGCCTCGGCCACCTGCAGGCAGGCTGCGCCGGAATCGGTGGCCACCAGGTAGGACACCGGGCCGAAGCATTCCTGGCCGTAGATGGCGCTGTCGGCCTGCTCCAGCGCCACGATCACGGGCGTGTGGATCTGCGCGTTGGCGAAGTCCGGGTGGGGCAGGGCACGCGAGGCCAGCACCAGGCGGCCTTGGTTGCTGGCCTGCTGCATGCGCGCCACGGTGTCGGGCGAGCCCACGGCGCCCAGCACCGAGGTGGCCACGCGCGGGTTCGACGCCAGCTCGGTCACGGCCGCCGCCAGGTCTGCGCCCACCTGCTCGAAGCTCTTGTGACCCTCGTCGGTGGCGATGCCGCCGCGTGGCACCAGGATGTTCTGCGTGGTGGTGCACATCTGGCCGCTGTACAGCGACAGCGTGAACGCCAGGTTGCGCAGCAGGGCCGCGTACTGGTCGGTGGATTCGATGATGACGGTGTTCACACCGGCCATTTCGGCATACACGCGTGCCTGGCGGGCGTTGTCGATCAGCCAGCGGCCAAACTGGTTGCTGCCCGTGAAGTCGATGCTGGCCACCGCGCTGTGCGTGGCCAGTGCTTGCGTGTCTTCGGGGCGCGGGCTCAGGGCCAGGGTCACGGTGTTCGGGTCCAGCCCCTGCTCGGCCAGCACATCGCGCAGGATGCTCACCGAGATCGCGGCTGGCAGCACGGCGTTGGGGTGCGGCTTGACGATGACCGGGTTGCCGGTGGCCAGCGCGGCGAACAGGCCGGGGTAGGTGTTCCAGGTGGGAAAGGTCGCGCAGCCCACCACCAGTGCCACGCCGCGCCCGACGATCTCGTAGTGCTTTTGCATCACCAGCGGCGGGTTCTTGCCCTGGGGCTTGTTCCACAGCGCTTCGCCGGGCACATCGGCCATGGCCTTCCAGGCATAGGCAATCGCTTCGAGAGCGCGGTCCTGCGCATGCGGGCCGCCAGCCTGGAACGCCATCATGGGGCCCTGGCCGGTGGTCAGCATCACGGCGTGCGCGATCTCGTGGCTGCGGCGGTGGATGCGTACCAGGGCCTCCAGCAGCACGCCCACGCGGCCCTGCGCGCCCAGCGCCTGCCAGGCGGGTTCGGCCGCCTGGGCGGCCACCACCAGGGCTTCGATGTCGCAATCGGGGTAGCGCACGTCCAGCGCCACGCCGTAGGGTGAGCGCTCGGTGGCCAGCCGGCCGCGTTCACCGGGTTGCTCCAGTGCGTAGTCCTTGCCCAGCAGGGCGTTCACAGCGGCCTGGCCGTCGGCCTGCCCGGTTTCGCCGTACACCTTCGGCGAGGGGGATTCGGGAAACGGCGTCCAGTGTCCGCGTGTGGCCAGGGCTTCAAGGGCGCCGTCCAACAGGGCGCGGTGCGTATCGAGCAGGGGCATGTATTTGTCTCCGTTAAGGGTTTGCCCTGAGGGGTTTGACTTGTGTCAGGGTTGTGGAAAGTTTATTCTCTACCGAACGGTCGGTCAATAATGTTTGCGATCGATCAAAACAACGTTTCCCCCACTTTGGTAGGCAGGAGCATCGATGTCTGAACCCCTTGTGCTTGTGACGCAGTCGGGTGCTGTGCGCACGCTGGCGCTCAACCGACCCGCTGCGCTCAACAGCTTCACCGCCGACCTGCACGCGCAGCTGCTGGCCGCGCTGGAGGCTGCGGCTGCAGACGGCGAGGTGCGCTGTGTGGTCCTCACCGGCACGGGGCGCGCCTTTTGCGCCGGGCAGGACCTGGCCGACCCGGCCGTGGCGCCCGACCTCACGCCCGGTGCCGCCCCTAAGGACCTGGGTGGAGTGATCGAAAAGCTCTACGGACCGCTGTGCCTGCGCATCCGCAGCATGCCCATTCCGGTGATCGCTGCGGTAAACGGGGTGGCCGCCGGTGCCGGCGCCAATCTGGCGCTCTCGTGTGACCTGGTGGTGGCCGCGCGCTCGGCCAGCTTCATCCAGGCGTTCGCCAAGATTGGCCTGGTGCCCGATACCGGCGGCACCTGGCTGCTGCCGCGCCTGGTGGGCCGCGCCAAGGCCCTGGGCCTGGCGCTGCTGGGCGACAAGCTGCCCGCCGCCGAGGCCGAGCGCCTGGGCCTGATCTGGCGCTGCGTGGACGACGCGGCCCTGCAGGAAGAAACCCAGGCCCTGGCCCAGCGCCTGGCCGCCATGCCCGTGAAGGCGCTGGTGGCCACGCGCAACGCGATGGATGCTGCCGCGCAGATGGACTACGGCCAGGCCCTGGCGCAGGAGGCCGCGCTCCAGCGCACGCTAGGCGCCTCTGCCGACTACCGCGAAGGCGTCGAGGCCTTCACGGCCAAGCGCGCCCCCGTCTTCAAAGACCGCTGACTGAACCCGCCATGGACTCCCCATCCGCTTCTTACGCTTCCTCCATGCTGGACCCGCAGGCCATTGCAGAGCATGTGCGCACCGGCATGCTCGCCAACGACCGCGCCACCCAGGGCCTGGGCATCGCCATCACGTCCATCGCGCCAGGCCGCGCCACGCTGGAGATGACCGTGCGTGCCGACATGCTCAACGGCTTCGACATCTGCCACGGTGGCTTCATCACCACGCTGGCCGACTCGGCGTTCGCCTTCTCGTGCAATGCGCGCAATGACATGACCGTGGCCTCGGGCCTGTCCATCGACTTCCTGGCGCCCGCGCGCGAGGGCGACCGCCTCACGGCCGTGGCCACCGAGGTCTCGCTGGCCGGCCGCACCGGCGTGTACGACGTGAACGTGCACAACCAGCGCGGCGAGGCCATCGCCGTGTTCCGCGGCCGCTCGTACTGCATGAAGGGCAAGCACACCGTGCCGCTCGACGCCGCGGCCCGCTGACCCCACACCCAGAACCCCACAGGAGACACCCATGGCCGTGCGCCAACCCGCCCCAGGCGACCTGGAGCCCATCGAAACCGCCAACCGCGATGAAGTCCAGGCCCTGCAGCTGCAGCGCCTTCGCTGGACGCTGCAGCACGCCTACGACAACGTGCCCCACTATCAGCGCGCCTTCGATGCCAAGGGCGTGCACCCGTCGGACCTGAAGCAGCTGTCCGACCTGTCGAAGTTCCCTTTCACGGTGAAGAAGGACCTGCGCGACAACTACCCCTTCGGCATGTTCGCCGTGCCGCGCGAGCAGGTGTCGCGCATCCATGCCTCGTCGGGCACCACGGGCAAGCCCACGGTGGTGGGCTACACGCGCAAGGACATCGACACCTGGGCCGACCTGGTGGCGCGGTCCATCCGCGCCGCAGGCGGGCGTGCGGGCGACCTGATCCACGTGGCGTACGGCTACGGCCTGTTCACGGGCGGCCTGGGCGCGCACTATGGTGCCGAGCGCGCGGGCTGCACGGTGATTCCCATGTCCGGCGGCCAGACCGAAAAGCAGGTGCAGCTGATCCGCGACTTCGGGCCCAGCATCATCATGGTCACGCCTTCGTACATGCAGGTCATCAACGAGGAGTTCGTGCGTCAGGGGCTGGACCCGCGCGAGAGCTCGCTCAAGATCGGCATCTTCGGCGCCGAGCCCTGGACCGAGGCCATGCGCCGCGAGATCGAGACCAAGGCTGGCATCGACGCTGTGGACATCTATGGCCTGTCTGAAGTGATGGGCCCCGGCGTGGCCAGCGAGTGCGTCGAAAGCAAGGACGGCCCGGTGGTCTGGGAAGACCATTTCTACCCCGAGATCATCGACCCCGAGACGGGCGAGGTGCTGCCCGACGGCGAGGAGGGCGAGCTCGTCTTCACCTCGCTGAGCAAGGAGGCACTGCCGATCATCCGCTACCGCACGCGCGACCTCACGCGCCTGTTGCCTCCAACCTCGCGCGCGTTTCGCCGCATGGGCAAGATCGTGGGCCGCTCGGACGACATGCTCATCATCCGCGGCGTGAACGTCTTCCCCACGCAGATCGAAGAGATCGTGCTGCAGAACGAGCAGCTTTCGGGCCAGTACCAGATCGTCGTGGCCCGCGATGGCAACCTCGACCACGTCACCGTGCGCTGCGAACTGCAGCCCGGGGCTCCCGATAGCCTGCGCCCCGACCTCACCGGCTGGGTGCAGCACCGCATCAAGACCCTGGTGGGAATCACCTGCCAGGTCGAGGTGCTCTCCACCGACTCCATCGAACGCACGCTGGTGGGCAAGGCCCGCCGCGTGATCGACCAGCGCCCGCGCTGATTCGCAGGCCCCACCCGCACGAAAGGACACCACCATGTACACCCAGGCCATGGACACCATGGGCAAGGACGGCAGCGACGACGTCAAGGCCCTGCGCAGCGCCGAAGAGATGCAGCGCCAGGAGGCGTTCGATGCACGCATCGACGCCGGAGAATTCATCGAGGCCAAGGACTGGATGCCCGAGCACTACCGCAAGACGCTGCTGCGCCAGATCAGCCAGCACGCGCACTCGGAGATCGTGGGCATGCTGCCCGAGGGCAACTGGATCACGCGCGCTCCTACGCTCAAGCGCAAGGCCATCCTGCTGGCCAAGGTGCAGGACGAGGGCGGCCATGGCCTGTACCTGTATGCGGCGGCCGAGACCCTGGGCAGCTCGCGCGACCAGATGCTGGATGCCCTGCACACCGGGCGCGCCAAGTACAGCTCCATCTTCAACTACCCCACGCTGACCTGGGCCGACATGGGCACCATCGGCTGGCTGGTCGATGGAGCGGCGATCATGAACCAGGTGCCGATCTGCCGCTGCTCGTACGCACCGTATGCGCGGGCCATGGTGCGCATCTGCCGCGAAGAGAGCTTCCACCAGCGCCAGGGCTACGACGCCCTGCTCACCATGATGCAGCAGGGCACCGACGCCCAGCGCGCCATGGTGCAGGACGCGGTTAACCGCTGGTGGTGGCCGTCCATCATGATGTTCGGCCCGCCGGACGACCAGTCGCCCAACTCCGCGCAGTCCATGCGCTGGGGCATCAAGCGCGTCTCCAACGACACGCTGCGCCAGAAGTTCATCGACGCCACCGTCGAGCAGGCCAGGGTGCTGGGCGTGACCCTGCCCGACCCCGACTTGCAATGGAACGAGGAGCGCCAGGCGCACGACTATGGCGCCATCGACTGGAGCGAGTTCTGGCGAGTGATCGGCGGCGACGGCCCCTGCAACGAAGAGCGCCTGGGCGCCCGCGTGAAAGCCTGGGAAGACGGCGCTTGGGTGCGCGAAGCGGCCCTTGCGCACGCGGCCAAGCGTGCGCCGGTGAAGGCTGCCGCCTGATCGGCGAAGGCTGAAATTTGAATAAAAAAGGCCTCTGGCGCTTGTCCTTCAATCGCTGATAGCTATCAAAAGCATAGTAAACGTTTCAACCCACCCTGAATGTCCGGAAACCCCATGAGCACACCCACCGCTTCCGACGCCACTGCCACTGCCCACGAATGGCCCCTGTGGGAGGTCTTCGTGCGCAGCAAGGCCGGGCTGGACCACAAGCACTGCGGCAGCCTGCACGCTGCCGATCCGCGCATGGCCATCCAGCTGGCGCGCGATGTCTACACCCGGCGCCAGGAAGGCACCAGCGTCTGGGTGGTGCGCTCCGACCAGATCGTGGCCAGCGACCCGGGCGAGAAGTCCATGTACTTCGACCCCGCGCAGGACAAGGTCTACCGCCACCCCACCTTCTACGTGCTGCCCGAGTCCGTGGACCACATGTGAACCCTCTGAGCGCCCCCGCCATGCAAGCCATCAGCATCCACATCAGCCAGGACCCAGCCGTGCAGTACCTGCTGCGCATCGGCGACACCTGCCTCATCCTGGCCCAGCGCCTCTCCGAATGGTGCGGCCACGGCCCCGTTTTGGAAGAAGACATCGCCCTGTCCAACATGGCGCTGGACCTCGTGGGCCAGGCACGCGCCGTGCTCACGCGGGCCGGCCAGATCGAAGGCTGCGGCCATGACGAAGACCAGCTCGCGTTCCTGCGCGACGAGCGCGACTACGTGAACGTCACGCTGGTGGAGCTGCCACGCGGCGACTTCGCTTTCACCGTGGTGCGCAACGCCATGGTGGCCACGCTGCTCAAGCTGCTGTGGGAGCGCCTGGCCACCTCCAGCGACAAGGAGCTGGCGGCCATCGCGGGCAAGGCCCTCAAGGAAGCGCGCTACCACCAGCAGCACGCTGCCGACTGGGTCGTGCGCCTGGGCGACGGCACGGCCGAATCGCGCCGCCGCACCGAAGCCGCCTTGAAGACCCTGTGGCGCTACACACCCGAGCTGTTCGTGGCCGATGCCGTGGACGAAGCCGCGCACGCCACGGGCCTCGGCCCGCGCTGGGCTGATCTGCAGGAAGCCTGGACGGGCGAGATGGCGCAGATCCTGGCTGCCGCCAGCCTGGCCACACCCAACGAATCGGCGTTTCGCAGCACCGGCAAGCAGGGCGTGCACAGCGAGCACATGGGCTACATCCTGACCGAGATGCAGTACCTGCAGCGCAGCTTTCCTGGGGGCGTGTGGTGATGATGGCCGAAGCCGTCGCCCGGCCGGACGCGGCACAGAGCCCCGACGCGCGCATCGCGCGTGCGTGGGAAGTGCTCGACGGCGTGCCCGATCCCGAGGTGCCTGCGGTCTCCGTGTGCGACCTGGGCATCGTGCGCGACGTGCGCCTGGCGGGCGAGGGGCTGGAGATCGTGCTCACCCCCACCTATTCGGGCTGCCCGGCCACCGAGGCCATCGAGCGCGACGTGCTCGCCGCCATCGAAGCGGCAGGACTGGGCCCGGCCCATGCCACGCTGCAGCGCGCCCCGGCCTGGACCACCGAATGGATCACCGAACGTGGCCGCGCACGCCTGCTGGCGTATGGCATTGCGCCCCCTGGCCCGCTGCCGCCGGGCACCGAGGTGCCCCTGCGCTTCATGCCGCGCGCCACTGCCGCGCCGGCGCTGGCCTGCCCGCGCTGCGGCAGCCTGCAGACCGAGCGGCTCTCGGCCTTCGGCTCCACCGCCTGCAAGGCGCTGTACCGTTGCATGGCCTGCCGCGAGCCGTTTGAGCATTTCAAGCCGTTGTGAAGCCCCTTCTTACCACGCCCCCACACAAGACACCGACATGAGCGTCATCTTCCATCCCCTGCGCGTGCGCGCCATCGAGCCCGACACGGCCGAGGCCGTCATCGTCTCCTTCGACGTACCGCCCGATCTGCGCGAGGTGTTCGGCTTCACGCAAGGCCAGTACCTGACCTTGCGCACCGACATCGGCGGCCAGGACCTGCGCCGCTCGTATTCCATCTGCGCCGGCGTGGACGATGCCGAGCTGCGCGTGGGCGTGCGCAAGGTCAATGGCGGCGTGTTCTCCAACTGGATCAACACCCAGCTGCGCGTGGGCGACACGCTGCAGGTGATGGCGCCCCAGGGCCGCTTCTTCGTGCCCGTGAAGCCCGAGGCACAGCGCCACTTCCTGGGCATTGCGGGCGGCAGCGGCATCACGCCCATCCTGTCGATCATGAAGACGGTGCTGGCGCGCGAGCCCGGCAGCCGCTTCACGCTGATCTACGGCAACCGCACGCTGCAGTCCACCATGTTCAAGGAGGAGATCGAGGACCTCAAGAACCGCTACCTCACGCGCGTGGTGCTGCACCACGTGTTCTCGGCCGAGCAGACCGATGCGCCGCTGAACATGGGCTTCGTCAACCGCGAAAAGCTGGCCGAATTCCTTCAAGCCTTGGTCCCCGCGCAGAAGATCGACGAGGCCTTCATCTGCGGCCCCTTCCAGATGAACGACGAGGCCGAGGCCGAGCTGCTGGATGCAGGTGTGCCGGCCGAGCGCATTCATGTGGAGCGCTTCGGCGTGGCCTTGCCTGCGGGTGGCACCGTGGGCGCTGTGGTGCACGAAGCCCTGCCGGGGGATGCGCAGTCGGCCCGCATCGCCATCGTGCGGGACGGCCTGCGGCGCGAGTTCGCCTTTTCCAAGGACCAGCCGAGCATCCTGGATGCCGCTTCGGCTGCCGGGCTGGAGGTGCCGTTCTCATGCACCTCGGGCGTGTGCGGCACCTGCCGCGCCAAGTGTGTGGAGGGCGAGGTGCGCATGGAGCGCAACTTCGCGCTCGACAAGAACGAGGTGGCCGCCGGATTCGTGCTCACCTGCCAGTGCAGGCCGCTGTCCGACCGCGTGGTGCTGTCCTTCGACGAGCGTTGATGAATACATCGAAGGCATCCACTGCTGCTGGCAGCGCCCGGTCCCGCAAAGGGTGGGCGCAGCGCAGGGCTGCGATGCCTGGGCATGCGGCAAGATGGCGACTCTTCACTACCGGATGCAAAGGAAAACTGTCCATGGCCCGAGGCCGATCTCCCGGATACGACGACCAGCGCGAAATGATCCTGCGCCATGCCGCCGAGCTGTTTGCCCGCCGAGGCTACCCGGCCACGTCGATGAACGAAGTGGCGGAGGCCTGCGGCCTGTCCAAGCCTACGCTGTACCACTACTTTCGCGACAAGTACAACCTGCTCGTGCACATCGCCGACGGCCATGTCTCGCGCCTGCAGGCGCTGGTGGAAGAGGTGGAGGGCAAGCAGCTTGCGCCCGAGGCGCGGCTGCGCGAGCTGATCCACCGTTTCGTCGAGGAATACGCCGAGGCCCAGAACGCCCATCGCGTGCTGACCGAGGACGTGCGCTTTCTGCAGCCGGAGGACAGCGAACGCATCCTGGGCAAGGAGCGCGCCGTGGTCAACGTGTTTGCCCAGGCGCTGGCGCAGATGCGCCCCGACACCGACGCAGCAGGCCTGACCAAGGCACTGACCATGCTGCTGTTCGGCATGATCAACTGGATGTTCACCTGGCTCAAGCCCGATGGCGAGCTCGACTACGAAACCATGGCGCCTATCGTGGCTGACCTGTTCTTCGGTGGCGTGCCCGCCGTGCGCATGCCCCCGCCGCCGGCTCTGAGGCCGCCCAGGCCCCGGCCATGACGAAAACGCAACAGCACCGCGCACCCCGTGCAACTACCACCACCGGCCGCGAAGAGCCGGGTCCCGGCCAGGGCAGCGTCCTGCGCTGATTTTTTTCCGTTTTTTCCACAACGATCCTCAGGAGACAAAAGCATGAAATTCCACTTCGCACCTCTCGCATTGGTGGCTGCCGCCGCAGCCCTCGCCTCTGGCGCAGCCCTGGCCGACATCAACGTCGGCGTCACCGTGTCCGCCACCGGCCCTGCCGCATCGCTGGGCATCCCTGAAAAGAACACGGTGGCTCTGATGCCACGCAACATTGCAGGTGAGAAGGTCAACTACATCGTGCTGGACGACGCGTCGGACACGACCACCGCCGTGAGCAACACGCGCAAGCTGATCAGCGAAAGCAAGGTCGACATCATCCTGGGCTCGAGCACCACGCCCAACTCGCTGGCGATGATCGACGTGGCTGCCGAGGCGCAGACGCCCATGATCTCGATGGCGGCCTCGGCACGCATCGTCGAGCCTATGGATCCCAAGCGCAAGTGGGTCTTCAAGACCCCGCAGAACGACATCATGATGTCGCTGGCCATCGTGGACCACATGTCCAGCGCGGGCGTCAAGAGCGTGGCCTTCATTGGCTTCTCGGATGCGTACGGCGAAGGCTGGTACCAGGAGTTCGCCAAGGCTGCGGCCCTCAAGAAGATCCAGATCGTGGCCAACGAGCGCTATGCACGCACCGACACCTCGGTGACGGGCCAGACCCTGAAGATGATCTCGGCCAAGCCCGATGCGGTGCTGATCGCCGGCTCCGGCACACCCGCCGCGCTGCCGCAAAAGGCGCTCAAGGAGCGTGGCTTCACCGGCAAGGTCTACCAGACCCACGGTGTGGCCAATGCCGACTTCCTGCGAGTGGGCGGCAAGGACGTGGAAGGCACCTTCCTGCCTTCGGGCCCGGTGCTTGTGGCCTCGCAGCTGCCCGCTTCGCACCCCGTGAAGAAGTCGGCTATGGCTTATGTGATGGCGTACGAAGCCGCCCATGGCAAGGACAGCGTCTCCACCTTCGGTGCCCACGGCTGGGACGCCGGCGTGCTGATGGCGGCTGCCGTGCCGGTGGCCCTCAAGAAGGCCAAGCCCGGCACGGTGGAGTTCCGCACGGCGCTGCGCGATGCGCTGGAGCAGATCAAGGAAGTGCCTGGTGCCCACGGCATCTTCAGCATGTCCGCGAACGACCACCTGGGCCTGGACCAGCGCGCGCGTGTGATGGTGAAGATCGAGAACGGGACCTGGAATTACATTCCCTGACCCCCCCTGAGGCGCTGCGCGCCTTCCCCCCCGAGGGGGGCGCCCCCAGTGCGGCGGGGCGGCCCTTGCGCGGGGGCGCTGACCTGGGCCGCGCTTATGCGGCCGCTGTTGCCAGTGGTAGCGCCGGAGAGTGCATGGATTGAGAGACAGTCGCGGGGGCGCAGGGAGTGTGTTCCCGCCGCCTGCGGCGTGTCTGCCTTCTGAAAGAAAGCCAAATATGGATCTGCAGATCGCCCTGCTTTTGGGGCAGGACGGCATAGTCAATGGCGCCATCTATGGATTGATGGCGTTGGCGCTGGTGCTGGTTTTTTCCGTGACCCGGGTGATCTTCATCCCCCAGGGCGAGTTTGTGGCCTTCGGGGCGCTGACCATGGCCATGATGCAGGGCGGGCGCATTCCCGCCACGCTGTGGCTGCTGGTGGGCATGGCGGCCGTGGTGCTGGTGGTGGAGGCCGTGCGCTTTCAGCGCGGCAGCCCGGTGAACTGGTTCGCCACGGCGGTGTGGTGCCTGGTGTTGCCGGCCTTTGCCGCCGCATTGGTCCTGGGCCTGCGGCCGACCTCGCTGGGCATGCAGGCCATCACCACGCTGCTGCTCATCACGCCCATGGGGCCGCTGTTGTACCGCCTGGCTTTCAGGCCGCTGGCCGATGCCACGGTGCTGATGCTGCTGATCGTCTCGGTGGCGCTGCATGGCGTGCTGGTGGGGCTGGGCTTGCTGTTCTTCGGCGCCGAAGGCTCGCGCACACCGCCGTTTTCGGAGGCCCGGTTCGATCTTGGCGGCATCCCCGTCTCGGGCCAGTCGCTCGTGGTGCTGGGCGTCACGCTGGCGCTGGTGATGCTGCTGTTCCTGTTCTTTGGCCGCTCCATGGTGGGCAAGGCGCTGCGCGCCACGGCCATCAACCGCGTGGGGGCGCGCCTCATGGGCATACCCACCGAACTCTCGGGGGACGTGAGCTTTGCGCTCGCCGCGCTCATCGGCGCCATTTCGGGCCTGTTGATCGCGCCGCTCACCACCGTGTATTACGACACGGGTTTTTTGATTGGCCTCAAGGGCTTCGTCGCGGCCATCGTCGGCGGGCTGGCCAGCTACCCCATGGCGCTGGCTGGCGCGTTGATCGTGGGCCAGCTGGAGGCCTTTGCATCGTTCTGGGCCAGTGCGTACAAGGAGGTTCTCGTGTTCACCCTGATCGTGCCCGTGCTGTGGTGGCGTTCGCTCAGCAGCCGCCATGTGGAGGATGAGGAATGAACGCGCCACTCAAGACAGACATGGCCGTCGGCACCCAGGACGCCGGCACATCGCGCGGCATCGTCACGCGCACCCAGTTGACGCTGGCCGCCGTGGCGCTGCTGGCGCTGTGCTGGGGCTTCCTGCCCGACTTCACCGTCGTCATGCTCTGCTACATCGGCCTGTACGCCATCGTGGCGGCGGGCCTGGTCATGCTGACCGGCGTGGGCGGCATGACCTCGTTCGGCCAGGCCGCTTTTGTGGGCACGGGTGCGTACGCCACGGCGTGGATCTGCACGGCACCGGCCTCGGTGCAGGCGCTCTCGGGCATCGTCGGCATGGCCGGCCTGCCGTGGGTGGGCCTGGCGCTGGGTCTCGTGATCACGTTCGCGGTGGCCTCGGGCCTGGGCTCGGTCACGCTCAAACTTTCGGGCCACTACCTGCCGCTGTGCACCATCGCCTGGGGCCTGTCGCTGTACTACCTGTTCGGCAACATGCAGTTCCTGGGCGGGCAGACCGGCATCAGCGGCGTGCCGCCGCTCGTGGTGGCGGGTTTCTCGCTGGCGTCGCCGCGTGCCATCGGCGTGCTGATCTGGGCGGTGCTGCTGGTGTCGCTGTGGCTGCTGCACAACCTGCTCGACTCGCGCGAGGGCCGCGCCATCCGCGCGCTCAAGGGTGGGCGGGTGATGGCCGAGTCCATGGGCGTGGACACGGCGCGCTACCGCATCAAGCTGTTCGTGCTGGCCGCGCTGCTGGCCGCCCTTTCGGGCTGGCTGTATGCGCATTTGCAGCGCTTCGTGAGCCCCACGCCGTTCAACCTCAACATCGGCATCGAGTACCTGTTCATGGCCGTGGTCGGCGGTGCGGGCCACCTCTGGGGCGCGGTGCTGGGCGCCACGCTCATCACCCTGCTCAAGGAAAAGCTGCAGGACGTGCTGCCTTCGCTGCTGGGCACCAGCGGAAACTTCGAGGTGATCGTCTTTGGCCTGCTCATGGTCTTCGTGCTGCAGCGTTTTGCCGACGGCCTGTGGCCCACGCTGCAGGGCATGAGCGACCGCTGGCTGCGCCGCGAGGCACCCCGTGCCGTGCGCCAGGCCACCGCGCTAGCGCAGCGCACGCTGCCCGCGCCCGGCACTTTGCTGCTGCAGGCGCGCCACGTGACCAAGCGCTTTGGCGGGCTGATCGCCAACAACAACGTCTCCATGGAAGTGAAGGCCGGCGAGGTGCATGCGTTGATCGGCCCCAACGGCGCGGGCAAGAGCACCTTCTTCAACATGATTTCGGGGGTGGACGACGCGACCGAAGGCGAGGTGCGCCTGATGGATCAGCCCATGCTGCGCAGTCCCTCGCGAGCCTTCGCGCGCCTGGGGTTGGCGCGCACCTTCCAGCACGTGCGCCTGCTGGGCCAGCGCAGCGTGGTCGAGAACGTGGCGCTGGGTGCGCACCAGCGCGCCCAGCGCGGCTGGATCGCTTCCATGCTGCGGCTGGACCGCGCCGAAGAGGCTGCCTTGCTGGCCGAGGCGCGCCGCCAGATCGAGCGCTGCGGCCTGGGCGCCCATGCCGACGCACCTGCGGCTTCGCTGGCCCTGGGCCAGCAGCGCATCGTCGAAATCGCGCGCGCCCTGGCAGGCCAGCCCGCCGTCCTGCTGCTCGACGAGCCCGCTGCCGGCCTGCGCCACCTGGAAAAGAAGGCCCTGGCCGACCTGCTGCGCCAGTTGCGCGCCGAGGGCCTGGGCATCCTGGTGGTGGAGCACGACATGGAGTTCGTGATGAACCTGGCCGACCGCATCACCGTGCTGGAGTTCGGCACTGTGATCGCCGAGGGCACACCCGCACAGGTGCAGAACAACCAGCGCGTGCTGGACGCCTACCTGGGCGGCTCCGACGACGACCTGCCCGCAGCTACGGGCCCGGCCACTGCCGCCGCAGCCGCAACAACCCCCCAAGGAGCCACCGCATGACGGCCTTGCTGCAACTGCAGGATTTATCCGTGTCCTACGGCCCGGTGGAGGCCGTGCACCAGGTCTGCCTGGACGTGAACGAGGGCGAGATTGTCACCGTCATCGGGCCCAATGGTGCGGGCAAGACCACGCTGCTGTGCGCGGCCATGGGCCTGCTGCCATCCAGTGGCTCCATCCGCCTGGGCGGTGAGCGCATCGCCCGGCCCAGCGTGGAGGCCATGGTGGCGCGGGGCGTGGCGCTGGTGCCGGAAAAGCGCGAACTCTTCGGCGAGATGTCGGTGGAAGACAACCTCCTGCTGGGCGGATTCTCGCGCTGGCGCCAGGGCAAGCGCGACCAGGCCCTGCGCATGGAGGAGGTGTTCGAGATCTTCCCGCGCCTGCGCGAGCGCCGCCCGCAGCTGGCCTCCACGCTGTCGGGCGGCGAACGGCAGATGCTGGCGATCGGCCGCGCGCTGATGGCCCGCCCGCGCCTTCTGATGCTCGATGAGCCCTCGCTGGGCCTGGCCCCGCTCATCGTGCGCGAGGTGCTGCAGGTCGTGTCCTCGCTGCGCGCGCACGGTGTGTCGGTGCTGCTCGTGGAGCAGAACGCACGCGCCGCACTGCGTGTGGCCGATCGGGCTTATGTGCTGGAGATGGGCGCCGTGGCGCTCACCGGGGCCGCGCAGGACCTGTTCAATGACCGCCGCATCATCGACACCTACCTGGGCATGGGCGGTGGCGGCGCGCACGCGCTGGCCGAAGCCGCCTAAGCGTATCTCTCCGGGGACAAACGCCTGTTCCCACGGCTGCCGCGTGGCGCGTCGGCAGCCCATTCTCCCCTCCGATTGCCAGACTTGGCACCGGAGGGTTTTCGCGTCGTGATGAAAAACCATAAAGACGACAGGAGACAAGACAACATGGCAGCAGCAGGAGTGCAACCCCTTTCGCGCGCGGGTGGCGCCCGCAGGCGCTCGGCAATCATGGTGGCCCTCGGTTGGGTGGCCGGATCCGCCTGGGCGCAGGACGGTGTGGGCGTGACGGACAGCGAGATCGTGATCGGCCAGTCGTGCCAGTTGAGTGGCCCGCTCGCGGCGCTCACCAGCGAAGTGCGCCAGGGCGCCAGCCTCTACTTCGACCACATCAATGCCTCGGGCGGCGTGCGTGGCCGCAAGATTCGAGTGGTCGCCCTGGATGACGCCTACGACACCAAGAAGGCGGCCGAGAACACCCTGAAGCTGATCGACGAGGACAAGGTGCTGGCGTTGTTCCAGTATGCCGGCACCCCCCCGGCCCTGGCGGCCCTGCCAATCGCCGAGGAGCGCGGCGTGCCCTTCGTCGCGCCGTTCACCGGCTCCGACGGCCTGCGCCAGGCCGGTAGCCGCTATGTCTTCAACATCAAGGCCGGCTATGCGGCCGAGCTGGATGCGACGGTCAAGCAACTGGCCTCGGTGGGCATCGCGCGCATCGCGGCGGTCTACCTCAACAACCCCTTCGGCACGGGTGGGCTGGCTTCGGTTGAGAAGTCGGTCAAGGCGCACAAGGTGGGCCTCGTGGCCCAGGCCCCGCTGGAGGTGGATGGCTCGAAGATGGCGGATGCGGTGGCGTCGGTGGCCAAGGAGTCCCCGCAGGCGATCATCGTCATCAGCGCTGGCAAGCCCAGCGTGGATTTCGTCGATGCCTACCTCCTCGCGGGCCACCGCTCCACCTTCTACATGCTCTCGGTGATTAGCAATGCCCAGCTCGTCAAGGCGCTGGGCGAGCGCGCGCGTGGCGTAGTGGTGTCGCAGGTCGTGCCGTCGCCGTGGAACCAGAGCATGCCGATCTCGCGCGAGTTCCAGACCCTGGCCAAGGCCAAGGGCATCGCCGAATACACCTTCAGCCAGATGGAGGGCTTCATCTCCGCCCGCTTCCTGGTCGAGGCACTGCAGCGCGCCGGTGCCAAGCCCACGCGCGCAGGACTGGTGCAGGCCATGGAGTCGATGAAGAGCGTGAACCTGGGCGGCTACCCCGTGGAGCTGTCGGCCACGCAGCACAGCTCGGGCAAGTTCGTCGATCTGCTCATGATGGGCCGCGACGGCCGTTTCACGAAGTAGGAGCGACTCAAAAACTCTTCTGGCGTCGTTGCGGCGTCTTGTCGTACTAGAGCCTGTCCACGGCCTTTTACGGGGATGCGCATGCAGTCCACGGTGCGTCCGTCTAGGCGCGCACCTTGCCCATGCCGGTGGCATGGGCAAGGTGGGCAACGACGAGGGGCGGGGCGTGGGCTGCATGCCCTTCGGGTTGCCACCTCCGGCAGGCCCATGCGGCGTTGCCCATCCTTGATGGACATGCGTCCATCTGCGGTGGGCGCCTTGCCTGATCCTCTCGGAGGAGGCAACGCAACCCCGTAAAAGGCCGTGGACGGGCTCCGACTGCCTGCGACGCAGCGCCTAGCCAGAACCGCTTCGCTGAGTTTTTGAGCCGCTCCGAGGCGGGGCCCGCTGCTCAGGAGTTGAGTAACGCGCCGCCTTCGGAGGATTCCAGCAGCCGCGTGAGCAGCGGGTGCATGACCTTGCGCGCGTTGTAGATCAGGTGGAACTGCTCCTGCACGTCGCGCGTGGTGCCCACTTGCACCAGGCCATGGGTCATTTGCAGGTGCGCGCCCACCGACACGGGGGCCGGCATCACGCCCATGCCCGTGGCGGCAAAGGTGCTGAGCAGGGCGCTGTCCTCGAACTCGCCCGCAATGCGCGGGCGGATGCGTTCGCGCTCCAGCCAGTGGTCGATGCGCGCGCGCATGGCCGCATGCTCGGTGGGCAGCAGCACGGGCACCACGGCCAGGCTCTGCGGAAACTGCCGCGCCGCCGCCTCGGCCCATACCGTCGGGGCGTACCAGGCCACGGCACTCGTGCCCAGCAGCTGGCTGGTGGTCTTGAGGGCCGGGTTGGGCGGCGCGGCGCGGTCGGCCAGCACTGCGTCGAGCTTGTGCAGCGCGAGTTCGCCGAGCAGCGGCTGGAACTCCCCCTCGTGGCACAGCAGGCGCAGGTGCGGCTCGTCGAGCACGGGCGTGAGCAGCCGGTGCATGGCCAGCTTGGCGATGCCGTCCGAGATGCCCAGGTTCAGCCGCAGCGTCTGGCCGCTGGCGGCCTCGCGCACGCGGTGGGTCAGCTGCTCGCCCAGGGCAAAGATGTGGTCGGCCTCGTGCAAGGCCGCCACGCCGGCCTCGGTGAGCACCAGGCTGCGCCCCTCGGTGCGCAGCAGGCTGGTGCCCAGGGCCTGCTCGAGCGAGCGCACCTGCGCGCTGATGGTCTGCACGGCCATGTCCAGCCGCTCGGCGGCGCGCGCGATGCCACCCTCCTTGGCGACCACCCAGAAGTAGTACAGGTGGCGGTAGTTGAAGCTCTGGCTCATGGTCTTGCGTATCCCAATGCGTTGAAGGGGTATCGGTGCAGGAATTGTTTTGTTCGTAAAAACCGAACAAATAGTACCGTGAAGGCAGGTTTTTAAGATGCAAAAGCATCCCTACAGTGCGGGCTTGTCCTGAATGCCAAACCATTGCACCGGAGAGAACCCATGCGCCAAGCCGCACCCCTTCCCCTGTTCGCCCCGACCCCGGGCCTGCCACCCCTGCCGCGTTCGCGGCGCTGACGCCGTCGCGCGAAGGAGTAAGAATTCATGGAAACGATCGGAACCTTGTGGATGTGGGCGGGCTTTGCCGTCTTCGTGGTGGTGGCCATCGGAATCGACCTGCTGGTGATGGAGCGCCAGGGCGCGCACAAGGTCACGATGAAGGAGGCCGTGCGCTGGAGCCTGCTGTGGTTCTCGCTGGCCTTCGTGTTCGTGGGCATCCTCTGGTGGTACCTGGACGGCAGCCAGGGCCGGGAGGTGGCCAACACGGTGTCGATGCAGTTCATCACCGGCTACCTGGTGGAAAAGAGCCTCTCGGTGGACAACATCTTTGTCTTCCTGATGCTGTTCAGCTACTTTGCTGTGCCGCCGCAGTACCAAAAGCGCGCGCTCATCATCGGCATCATCGGCGCCATCGTGTTGCGCACGCTGCTGATCCTGGCAGGCGCCTGGCTGCTGGCCACCTTCCACTGGCTGCTGTATGTGTTCGGTGCGTTCCTGGTCGTCACCGGCGTGAAGATGTGGTTTGCCGCAGGGCAGGAGCCCGACATTGCCACCAACCCGGTGCTCAAGTTTCTGAAGAAACGCATCCGCATCACCGACCAGTTCGATGGTGAAAAGCTCTCGACCATGATCAATGGCGTCAAGCACTACACCCCGCTGTTCGTGGTGCTGATCCTGATCGGCACGACCGACATCATCTTTGCGGTGGACAGCATCCCGGCCATCTTCGCCATCACCAGCGACCCGTTCATCGTGCTCACGGCCAACATCTTCGCCATCCTGGGCCTGCGTGCGCTGTACTTCCTGCTGGCTGACCTGGCCAACCGTTTCCACTTGCTGGCCTATGGCCTGGCACTGGTGCTCGTGTTCATCGGCGGCAAGATGTTGCTCATCGACTTGGTGAAGATCCCGATCGGCTATGCGCTGCTGGTGACGGCGTCGCTGATCGCAGGCTCCATCTTCCTGTCGCTGCGCAGCTCGGGTGAGGCGGCCAAAGGCGCCCCACCCGCACTGCCCCCCAAGGCCTGATACCGCCCCAACCCGGAGACCACAACCATGGATCTGCTCGAATCGGTGATGCTGTGTTTGCTGTTGGGCTTGGTGGGGGCCAGTGCCATGGCCTACCACGCTGACAACGAGCCGCGCGACGTGCGCCTGCTGGTGGGGCTCACCAACTTGTGGGGCGCAGGAACGGCGGCGGCGTTGATCGCATGATGCAGCCGCTGTGTCGCTTGCGCCGCTGGCTGCGCGCTCTGGAGCCCCGGGCCCGCCAACTGCTGGACCGCAGCTGGCTGGCGCAGTTCCAGCCGTGGCTGGAGCAACGGGCCCTGTTTCGCTTTCAGCGCCAGCCACTGGCGCGCGGGGTGGCGGCAGGCATGTTCTGCGGTCTGATCCCCGGACCGTTGCAGATCCCGGGCACGCTGCTGGTGTGCGCCTGGCTGCGCGGCAACGTGGTGGCAGGCGGTGTGGCCACGTTCTATACCAACCCGCTCACCACTGTGCCGCTGTATGCACTGGCCTTCTATATGGGCGCGTTGGTGATGCCGGGCACCCAGACTTTGCCCGCGTGGAGCAGCGTGGTGCCGGGCGGAGACTTCTCCGTGCAGGCGCTGGGTGCCTGGATGCAGGCCCTGGGCACACCGCTGCTGGTGGGCCTGCCCACGCTGGGCCTGGTGATGGCGGTGCTGGGATATGCCATGGTGCAACTGCTGTGGCTGGCGCCTGCTCTGCAGCGCAAGCGGCGCCTGGCACGCAGCCGCTGAGCGTTGTTTAGCGGGAGGTGCGCGGCATGTGGGCGCAGCGCCCACCAGTGCCACCGTGGAACTGGCTCTGCCAGGCCACGGGTGGCGTCTCCCTTCAGGGGGAAGCGGCGCAGCCGCTCAGGGGGTTAGTCCAGCTTTACGCCCACCTTGGTGATGACTCGGCCCCACTTTTCGCGCTCGGTGCGCGCAAAGCTGCCCATCTGGGCGGCGGTGCCGGGCATGGGCTCCACACCCAGGGCCTGCAGGCGCGCCTTGGTGCGCGTGTCGGCCAGTGCGGTCTGCAGTGCCTTGCTGAAGTTCGCGACCACATCGGCCGGCGCGCCGGTGGGCACCACCAGGCCTTGCCACGCAAAACCTTCAAACCCTTGCAGGCCCTGCTCGGAAATCGTGGGCACATCTGGCATGGTGGTCACGCGCTGCGGGCTGGCCACGCCAATGGCGCGCACCTTGTTGCCCGCGAGGAACGGGTACACCGTGGCGCTGTCGATCCACATCGCAGACACCTGGCCGCCAATCACATCCTGGATGGCCGGGGCCGCGCCGCGATAGGGCACGTGCGTGAGCTTGAGCCCGCTCTGCTCGCGGAACAGCTCGCCCACCAGGTGGTGCGGGCTGCCGGGGCCGGCCGATGCCCAGTTCACCCCATCGGGCATCCCCTTGGCCCAGGCCATGAACTCCTTAAGGTTCTTGGCCGGCACGCTGTTGGACACCACCAGAAACATCGGAAAGCGCACCAGCAGGCCCACGGACTGGAAGTCCTTTTCGGCGTTGTATGCGAGCTTGCTGAACAGGAACGGGTTGGCCGCCAGCGTGGCGAAGTCGGCCGAGAACATCAGGTTGCCGTAGTCCTTGTGGCGTGCGCTGTACTCGGCGGCAATGTTGGTGCCCGCACCGGGCTTGTTGTTGATGATGATGGTGCGGCCCAGTGTGGCCGACATCGACTCGGCAACGGTGCGCGCCACGATGTCAGAGCCGCCACCGGCTGCGTAGCCCACCACCCATTCGAGTGGCTTGGTGTCCTGGGCGTGGGCCAGGGGGAGGGTGGTGGCCAGGGCCAATCCGGCAAGGGTGGCGAGGAAGTGTTTGCGCTGCATGGTGTTGTCTCCGTGGTGTTGTCAAAAAATGAAGGCAAAGCCTGGGCCCCGCACCGTCTGCGCGGTGCTGGAGTTGTGGGGTAAAAAAAGATGAGGCTAGGCCGCCACCGCGTGGGTGGGCACCACAGGTGTGATGGCCTGGGAGGCGCGACGGTCGGCCGTGGGCACGGCACTGCCGCGCGCCAGTTGCAGCGCGTGCTGCAGCGTGGCCTGGTCTCCGATGTGGTTGGCCAGCAGCAGCACCAGGCGTGCGTTCATGGCGTGGCTCTCGGGCGTGGACAGGCCCTGGTGCGCGGCAATCAGCGCTTCATAGAAGTCGTCGCAGGCCTGCAGGTTCGGTTGGGTGTTCAGCATGGGCATGTTCCTTGTCGTCTTCCTGGTCAGACTGCTGCGGCCGTGGCACGGGCCAGTGCGCTGCGCACAGCCGCTTCGGTGGGCGTGCGCCAGCGTGCGCACACATGCTGGTCGGGCCGCACCAGGTACACGGTGCGCGGCAGCGCATCCAGCCGCTGGGCGGCCAGCGCCTGGTGGTCGATCACGTCAATGCCGATCTGCAGCACCTTCACGCCGGGCAGGTCATGGGCCCATGCCGGGGCCGGGCCAAACACCAGCAGCGTGAAGTCCGGCCCCAGCTCGCGCAGCAGCCAAGTGGGCTGGCCCTGCTTCGTCAAGGGCGCGTCCAGCAGCACGGCACCGGGCACCTGGGTGCCTGCGAAGTGATCGGTATCCGGCGTGTTCAGGGGCGACTGGTGCAGCGTGGCGGGCACCGACAGGCGGCCGCTGTTGACGATGCGCCTTGCAAAGGCGTGTTCACGCGCCAGGTGCAGTGCCGCGTCGCGGAACAGGCGGCTCACCTCGCTCTTGGGCGTGATGAAGTCGGTGGCTCGCGTGGAGTTGCACAGGTTTTCGTCGGCCGCGTATTCGCGCTCGGGGCCATACGTGCCCACCAGTGCGGTGCTGGCGCGACCCTGGAGCACCCAGTCCAGCTTCCAGGCCAGGTTCTCGGCATCCTGCACGCCGCTGTTGGCGCCCCGTGCGCCAAAGGGCGAGACGCCGTGGGCGCTGTCGCCCGCGAAGATGACGCGGCCGTGCACGAACTGGTCCATGCGCAGGCAGGAAAAGGTGTAGACGCTGGCCCAGTCCAGCTCAAACTGCGCATCCGCACCCAGCAGCGCCTTCACGCGCGGGATGATGTTCTCGGGCTTTTTCTCTTCCTCGGGGTCGGCGTCCCAGCCCAGCTGGAAGTCGATGCGCCAGACGTTGTCGGGCTGGCGGTGCAGCAGCACGCTCTGGTTGGGATGAAAGGGTGGGTCGAACCAGAACCAGCGCTCGGTCGGGAAGTCCGCATCGCCCGCCAGCTTCACGTCGGCGATCAAAAAGCGGTCCTGAAAAATGCGCCCCTTGCTCTCCAGCCCCAGCATCTGCCGCGTGGGCGAGCGTGCGCCGTCGCAGGCCACCAGCCATTGCGCGTCCATCTGGTAGGCGCCCTCGGGCGTGTCGATGCTCAGCAGCGCGCCGTCCGCGCGGCTTTGCACCGCAGTGACCTTGTTGTGCCAGCGGATGTCGATGCCCGGCAGCTGCAGCGCGCGCTCCACCAGGTAGGCCTCGGCGTAGTACTGCTGCAGGTTGATGAAGGCGGGGCGCTCGTGGCCTTCTTCGGGCAGCAGATTGAATTCATACAGCTGCTCGTCCTTCAAAAACACCTTGCCCAGGTTCCACGACACGCCCTTGTCCACCATGCGCTGGCCCACGCCCAGGCGGTCCCAGATCTCCAGCGTGCGCTTGGCAAAGCAGATGGCGCGCGAGCCGATGGAGAGCTTGTGGTCGTTGTCCAGCACCACCACACGCTGCCCGCGCTGGGCCAGGTCGATGGCGAGCGACAGGCCTACAGGGCCCGCGCCGATGACCACGATGGGGTGCTGTGCGGGCGTGGCGCGGTCCTGGTCGGGCGAGCGCACGTAGCCGAAGTCGATGGCCTGCACCTCAGCGCCACTGGCGTGAAAAGCCTCGCGGGGAATGTCTCTGGGATTCATGTTCTACGACCTTCGTGTTTGATCGATTGCCTGATGTAGAGAGCTGACCTTTGCAACTGGCGCGCCCTGAGCGAGGGACGCCGAGCAAGGGCCGCCCCGCAGCGAGGGCGTCGTCCCCCTTCCCGAATCGCGCAGCGGTTCGAGAGAAGGGGGAAGGCGCGCAGCGCCTCAGGGGGTTGTTCTCTGCCTAGCCTTCCAGCGATTTCCACATCTGAATGTCGCGTTCAGCGGTCCAGATGCGCGGGTCGGGGTATTGCGTGGCTTCGTCGTACGCACGGGTCACGTCAAACGGCATGCAGTGGTTGAAGATCACCCAGTGCCCATACTTGGGCTGCAGCGTGGCAAACGTGGCCTCGTACACCTTGCGCAGGTCTTCACCCTTCGCAGCGCTGGCCTTCACGCTCTCGTACAGGTCGCTGATGAAGGCGCGCGTGCCCGCCAGGCCCGCCTGCACCTGCTCGGGCGTCTGCAGCGCGGCGCCCCGGCCGGGCACCAGCTTTTCAGGCTTCAGCGCCGCCAGGTTGTCCAGCGTCTGTGGCCAGTCTTGAAAGTACGCATCGCCCGCGTACGGCGTGGCGTCGAACTCCACCAGATCGCCGCTGAACAGGATCTTTTCCTGCGGCAGCCAAGCCACCGTGTCGCCCTTGGTGTGGCCCCGGCCCAGCTGCAGGATCTGCACCTCCACGCTGCCCAGCCACAGCGTCATCTTCTTGTTGAAAGTCATCGTGGGCCAGGTCAGGCCGTCCGGCACGCTCTCCACGTTCTGGAACAGGCGCGGAAAACGGCCAATCTCGCTGTCCTTGTCGAACTGGCCGCGCTCCACGATCAGGTCGCGTGTGTCCTCGCTGGCAATGATGTGCTCGGCACCGTAGGCGCTCGCGCCCAGCACGCGCACGGCGTGGTAATGGGAGAGCAGCACGTACTTGATCGGCTTGTCCGTCACCTCGCGGATGCGGCGGATCACGTCTTGCGCCATCACCGGCGTGGCCTGGGTGTCGATGACCATCACGGCGTCGTCGCCAATGATGATGCCGGTGTTGGGGTCGCCCTCGGCCGTGTAGGCATAGGCGTGGTCGGAGAGCTTGTCGAAGCTCACCTTCTTCACTTCGAGGTCGGCGGCGGAGGCAAAGGTTTTGACGGTGCTCATGGTGGTGATTTGTTAATGGTGAATGCGTTTATCTAAACGGAATGCGTTGATGTTAGGCAAGAAATTCGTTCATGTCTAACGCATTTGTTTAGGTGTAAACCCGAAGGGCGGATGGGTGCTGAGCTGCGTGGACAATCGCCCCATGCCCACCACGACCCCCGACCTGCCCCCCGCCGACGACGAAGACACGCCCCGCAGCCCGCGCGGCATCCAGAGCGTGGAGGTGGGCGGCCAGCTGCTGAAGGTGTTGGCGCGCACTGGCCGGCGCATGGCCCTCAAGGACCTGGCCCGCGCAGCGGACATGACGGCCGCCAAGGCCCACCCCTACCTGGTGAGTTTTGGCAAGCTGGGCCTGATCGAGCAGGACGCCGTGAGCGGCCACTACGGTCTGGGCCCCTTGGCCATGCAGCTGGGCCTGATCAGCCTGCAGCAGGTGGACCCGGTGCGTCTGGCCATTGCCGAGCTGCCCGCGCTGGCCCAGCGCATTGGCTACACCGTGTCGGCCTCGGTCTGGGGCGACAACGGCCCCACCATCATCCGTGTGGAAGAAGGCCCCACGGCCGTGTACGTGGCCATGCGCCATGGCACCACCGCGTCGGTGCGGCACACGGCCACGGGCAAGGTGTTTGCGGCCTTCGGCCCGCGCGAGCGCGCTGCCGCTGCGCTGGCGGCCGAAGGATTTGCTGGTGCTTTGGACGAACCCGCGTTTGCGGCCGAGCTGGACGCGGTACGCATGCACCAGGTGGCGCAGGTGACGGATCAGCTCCTGCCCGGCATCAGCGCGCTGGCCACGCCGGTGTTTGATGGGTTTGGGCAGCTGGTGCTGTGCATCGCCGTGATCGGGCCGAGTGCCACGCTGCAGACCGGGCCTGCGAGCCCGGCAGCGCAACACCTGCGGGAGGCGGCGCGGAGTTTGTCGCAGCGCCTGGGGGCGCCGGTCGGCCCTGTGTAGGCGGTTGGGCGATCAGCCCGCTGCGCGCCCCAGCGCCTGGTCGATGTCCCACAGGATGTCGTCCAGGTCTTCAATCCCCACCGACAGCCGCACCATGTCCGCGCTCACGCCCGCGCGGGCTAGCTCTTCTTCGTTCAGCTGCCGGTGCGTGGTCGATGCAGGGTGGATCACCAGCGTTTTCGCGTCGCCGATGTTGGCGAGGTGGCTCAAAAACTCGCAGGCGTCGATGAACTTCTCGCCCGCCGCAGCGCCCCCCTTCACGCCGAACGTGAGGATGCCCGAGGCGCCCGGCGCCCCGTCCACAGCACGAAACTGCTTTTGCGCCAGATCGTAGTACGGCGAGTCCGCCAGACCCGGATAGTTGACCCACGCCACCTGCGGGTGGCTCTGCAGAAACTTCGCCACGGCCAGCGCATTGCGGCAGTGCTCGCGCATGCGCAGGTGCAGCGTTTCGGCGCCCTGCAGCAGTTGCCACGCGTTCATGGGCGAAAGCACGCCGCCAAAGGTGCGGTTGACCTCCATGCGCGCCTTCATCGTGTAGCCGAAGTCGCCAAAGGTCTCGTAGAACTTCACGCCGTGGTAGGCCCGGCTGGGCTCCACCATCTCGGGGAAGTTACCGTTGTCCCACGGGAACTTGCCGCCCTCGACCACCACGCCGCCCATGGTGGTGCCGTGGCCGCCGATGTACTTGGTGGCGCTGTGCACCACGATGTCGGCGCCCAGCTGCAAGGGGTTGCACAGGTAGGGGCTGGCCACCGTGTTGTCGATGACGAGCGGTACGCCGTGGGCATGCGCCACCTCGGCCACGGCTGCGATGTCGAGCACATTGACCAGCGGGTTGCCGATGGTTTCGCCATACACGGCGCGGGTGGTGGGGCGCATGGCGCGCGCAAAGTTCTCGGGGTCGGCCGGGTCCACGAACGTGGTCTCAATACCCAGGCGACTGAAGCCCACGCCCAGCTGCCCCACCGTGCCGCCGTAGAGCGTGCTGGCCGCCACGATGTGGTCACCGGTCTTGAGGATGGCCAGCAGCGCCGCCATCTGCGCGGCCATGCCGCTGGCGCAGGCCAGGGCCGCACGGCCGTTTTCGAGGCTGGCGATGCGCTCCTCGAACACGGCCACCGTGGGGTTGCTGATGCGGCTGTAGACGTTGCCAAAGGTCTGCAGGTTGAACAGGCTGCTGGCGTGCTCGGCGTTGTCGAACACAAAGCTGGTCGTCTGGTGGATGGGCGTGGCGCGCGCGCCCGTCACTGGGTCGGGCTGGGCGCCGGCGTGGATGGCGCGGGTGCCAAAGCCAAATGCGCGGTCGGCGCCGGAGGGGTGTTCTGAGGACATGGTTTTGAATGAAATTGGCTGCCAGCGCTTGATGGGAAAGCGCTAGTAGCTATGAATTTGCTAGTAAGGCAGCTGTCGCAGGCGCTTGGCGCTGATGACACGTGTGTTCACGCCCATCCAGCCTAAGCCGCCAAACAGCCGCGCGTGCTCGATCTTCACGCAGCGGTTTTCAATCACCTGCAGCCCGGCGGCCTCGGCGCGTTGCCTGGCCGCTTCGTTGAACACCCCCAGTTGCAGCCACAGGCACTTTGCGCCGATGGCGATGGCTTCATCGGCCAGCGGCGGGATGTCCTCACTTTTGCGAAAGCAGTCCACCATGTCGATCTTCTGCCCCTGTGCCGCCAGCGCGGCGGCGGCGTCGGTCACGCTGGCGTAGGCGGTTTCGCCCAGGATCTGCCCGCCATCCCGTGCGACGAGCGGATTCACCGGCACGATGCGGTAGCCATGTGCCTGCATGTACTTGGCCGCGAAATAGCTGGGTCTGTGCCATTGGGGCGACAGTCCCACCACCGCAAGGGTGCGGCAGTGCGTCAGAATATCGCGCAGGGTGCTGATGGTGTCGGGCGTGCGTTTCATACATGGCAGTGTATGGGGGCGAACCGCTGCGGCGCCAGACCCCCGCGTTGTCCACCCACACTGCCATCAACACGGTGGCACCGACCCAGAATCTGAGGAGATCCCGTGCAGAACCCCCCACGCGCCCGCCGCACCACAGGCCTTGCCGCCACCGCCGTTGTCCTGTCTACCCTGGCCCTGAGCGCCTGCACGCCGCCCCGCGCCCCCGATGTACCCAAGGTGCAGCGCGTCACCACCTATGCCTGCGACCGTGGCCCCATGCTGGTGGTGCACTGGCCCGCCCAGCCCGATGGCCCCGCGTTGCTGGAGATGAACGGCCGCACCGTGCCGCTGCAGCCTGAGCGCGTGGCGTCGGGTTTTGGATACGGTGATGGCGGAACGTACATCCGTGGCAAGGGCAACACCATGTACATGCACACGCCGCGCGCTCTGCGGGTGAACTGCGAGGCGCGCTGAAGTTCTTTTTAGCTTGCAGATTTGTGCTGCCGTAAGGCCATGCCGTTCTCCGGGGACGGGTGGGTGCGAAGCCCCTGCTAGGTATCACTGATCCTGTTGTCACTGGTGGCGCCTATTGAAGGAACGTGAACCGTTTCTACAACCGGGCAAATATGGGGCGCGCTTCATCCACGCCCAGAACCCCGTCATTGCGATCAAGGGCGGGCTTGCGCGGCCAATGGAGACGTGCTTGGGGATACCGCTGAGGTCTGGCTAGGCCTAAACTGCTGCGTTGCTGTCACACTGGTCCAGAGCGCGATGTCGGTTGCTGATGCGACGAGTATCGGGGCGAAGGGCTACAAGAGGCGGACAGGGAGCTGGGTTGAATGACTTGGGGCTGCAAGTGTTTACGTCGCTCTGCAAAGTGCCGCCACAGAACTGCAGCTACGCAGCCCGAAGCGCCCAGCCCGAACCACGCACACCACAGGGACAGCCAAGTGTCTTGCGGGACAGCCCAGTGGCCGACAAAGACAGCTGTGCCGCTGAGCAGGCCGGCCCAAATTTTGGCTTTTCTGTTTGGTTGGACCTGTGCCAGTATGAAGCGACCGGGGCCGACCCCCACCCCTTGAACTGATGGCCGCACGGCGACGAAAAACATAACGATCAGCAGCAGTGGGATCAGGAGCAGGGACCATTTGCCCAATTGTTCCGTAGCCCACAGTCGGACGTGGGGAGGGATGGTGTAGGCGATGCCCCACATCAGGCCGAAGGCGATGCCCTGAAAACCAGCAGGGAGTTGTTCGGGTTCTGCATCCCGCTTCCACTGCAAGACCTCTTCGCACAGGGGACAGGTGATCGCCTGCCCCTGGGGCGTGTACCAGCGGGCGTTGCGGGGCAATAGGGTGGTGGTCCAATAATCGAAGAATCCGTTGCATGCGGGGCAATGGTGCCGACCAACGCCCAGGGCCTTGTTGGAGTTGCTGCTGGCGGGGTACGACAGTTCCTGGTTGCAGGCTTGGCAGATCTCTTGGGCGTGCTGGAGCGGGCGGCGGCATTGTTCGCAGTGCATGCCTGCATCTTAGTGGTGCCTGCCAATGCACAACAGGGTCGCCGCACACTGCATGTAGTGTGGGCGGCAGCGCAATTCCTGGCTCAGGACTTGTACTTGATGCTGCACCCATACGGCGCCGTCGTTGCCGTCGAAATCGGCTTGCCCGCCAGCGCCTCGGCCAGCCCCACCTTCACATAGTTGGTGGCCTTCTCGATGTCGGCCGGGCGGGCCGACGGAATGCTGTCGATGCCGCCTGCATACACCAGCAGGCCCTGCGGATTGACGATGTACAGGTGGGGCGTGGTGCGGGCGCCGTAGCTCTTGCCCACGGTGCCTTCCTCGTCCATCAGCACGGCGGTGGGGGCGGATTTGCGCTCCTGCTTCCAGGCTATCAGTTTGGCGGGCTCCAGGTAGTCGCTGCTGGCTTTTTCGGTGGAGTTGATGGACAGCCACACCACACCTTTGCCGGTGGCTTCCTTCTGCGTGGCGGGCATGTTGCCGCTGTCGTAGTGTTTGCGCACAAAGGGGCAGCCGGGGTTGGTCCATTCCAGCACCACGTGTTTGCCTTTGAAGTCCGACAGGCGCACGGTTTTGCCCGACGTGTCCTTGAGCGTGAAGTCGGGCGCGGGCTGGCCCACGGTGGCGGCGGCCTGGGCGCCCAGTGCGACCAGGGCAGCGGTGGCGATCAACGTACGGCGAAGCAGCTTCATGGCAGGGTCTCCTGAAGGGTTGGCGGGTGGTCGAAAGCAGGGAGGGCTACAGCTGGGCGATGGTGGCACGCACCTCGTCCACGCTGAGCACCTCGGTCAGTACCACCGGCGGCTTGCCGGGGCGGTAGAACACGTACACGGGCACGCCGCTGCGTCCAAGCTGGGTCAGCGCCGCAGTAATGGCGGGGTCGCGGCGCGTCCAGTCAGCACGCAGCAGGGCCACGTTCTTGGCCTGCAGGTCGGCCAGCACATCGGCGTCGGCCAGTGTGGTCTTCTTGTTGTACTGGCAGGTCACGCACCAGGCGGCGGTGAAGTCCACAAACACGGGGCGGCCCGTGGCCACGATCTGCTCGGCCGCGCCGGGCGCCCAGGGCTGCCAGCCGCTCGCAGAGGACGCCTGTGTGGCGCCCTGCGAGGTGGGCACGTGGGTGATGTGGGGCACAAAGGCCCACACCAGCAGCGCCATCGTCGCCAGCGACACGGTGGCCATCCACATCCGCGCGCGCCCAGCTAGCGACAGCGCCCACACCACCAGCGACAGTCCCACCAGCAGGATCAGCAGCGCACCCGCGCCATCGATGCCACTTTGCTGGCCCAGCACCCACACCAGCCAGACGACAGTGGCCAGCATGGGGAAGGCCATGAGCTTGCGGAAGGTGTCCATCCACGCACCGGGGCGGGGCAGGGCGCGCGCCACGGCGGGCACAAAGCTGGCTGCTAAATACGGTAGCGCCAGCCCCAGCCCCAGCGCCGCAAACATGGCCAGCGCCTGGGGCGCAGGCAGCGTGGCGGTGAGGCCCATGGATGCGCCCATGAACGGCGCGGTGCAGGGCGACGCCACGGCCACGGCCAGCACACCGGTGAGGAAGCTGTCGGCCACCGGGTGGCGCGCCTGCAGGCTGGCGACGGAGGACGGCAGGAAGTGCCCAAACTCGAACACCCCCGCCAGGTTGAGTGCAATCAGCGTGAACAGCGCCGCCAGCGAAGCCACCACGGCAGGCGACTGGAGCTGAAAGCCCCAGCCAATCGCCTCGCCCGCCGCACGCAAGCCCAGCATGAGCGCGCCCAGCGCAATGAACGACAGCACCACGCCCGCTGTGTAGGCGATGCCGCTCACGCGGTGCGCGCGCCGGTCTTGCGCATGCTGGGTGAAGCCCACCACCTTGATCGCCAGCACCGGGAACACGCAAGGCATGAGGTTGAGAATGAGCCCGCCGAGCAAGGCGCCCAGCAGCGCGGCCGTGAGTGTGAGGGACGAGGCGCCGGAGCCCATGGCTGGCGCGGCAGCGCCGCTTGCCTGCGCTGCATTCGCCTTGAGCGCGGCCTCCAGCGCGGGCGACACGCTGGCAACCGACGCGACCTGCGGCCAGGCGCCCAGCACCTTCAGCTCTGCGCGGTAGCCGGTGCGCGTGTCGGGGCCGGTGGCATGTGCGGGCGACTGCTCGGCCAGCACCACGGGCATCAGGCTGGGGCTGGCGCTGCGCTGGGCGGACAGGGGAATCTGCGCGGTCCACACGCTGCCGTTCCAGCTCTGCTTCCAGCTCGCCGCGTTGTCGATAACCTCGGCGGTTTCGGGGAACAGGTCCAGCGCCCGGCCACGCAGCGCCACGGGCAGGCCCTGCACGCTGACGTTGAGCAGGTTGCCGTCGGCAATCTGCGCCTGGCTGTCCGGCACGATGCCGTTGGTGCCTGCCAGCACGGGTTGGGGCTGGGCCTTGGCGGCCGCCTCAAAGGCGGCGCCGTTGAGCGCCGTGGTGCTCTGGATGGGCAACTGCAGCGTGAATTCGCCTTCTTCGGGAATGCACTCCTTGCGGCACACCAGCCAAGAGGCGCGCAGCTTGATGGTGGCATCCTTGGCCAACGGGCCGGGGGCAAAGGTGCTGGCCACCGTGACGGGCACGGGCAGCAGCACCGTGCCTTCGTAGCCATAGTTGGCCAGCGTGCCGATGGGGATCTTCTTGGGCAGAGGCCAGGCAATCTCGCCCGCGTCCAGACCGGCGGGCAGCGTCCAGGCCAGGTCGGTGGGCAGGCCGGAGTCGCCAGGGTTCTTCCAGTAGGTGTGCCACTCGGGCTGGTGGGTGATCGAGAGGCCAAGCCACAGCGGCTGGCCGGGCGCCACGCCCTGGGGCGCATGGGCCAGCAGCTCGGCGCGCACATAGGGCGTGGTGACCACGCTGGTGCCCTGGCTGCTGGTTTTTGAGCTAAATTGGGCGCTAGCGCTTGTCCAGTAAGCGCTAGCAGCTATCAAAAGCAGAGTAACTGCAAGGCGGTGGAACAGGCGGTAGAGCATGGTGCAGTGTGGGAGCGGGGCTGACGGGTTTGGTTCCGGCGCCCAGCGAGCTGCCTGCGGGGCGATCAGACTGGCGGGGGGGATTCCCCGGAACCTTCCGCCAGTCAGCCGCCTATTGTGTCGCCAGGCTCAAATCCGCACGGGGTGTCCACTTTTCGGCCTGTTTGCCTGCCTTGGGGGCCGCTACAAACAACCGCTCCACCGGCAGCTTCTGCGCCACCAGGTACGCGCGGATCGCCTGGCCGCGCTGCGTGGCCAGCTCGGCGGCCATGGCCTCGGTGGCGGGCAGGTTGGCCAGCAGCAGGGCTTCCATCTCGGGCACGGTGAGCTCCTTGGCCAGGCCGACCAGGTTGCGCGGCTTGGGGATGTCGGCGCGGCGGTACACCTCCTTGAGCAGGGCGGGGTATTCGGCGGCTGATACGGGGGCGGTATCGCCCGGGTTGGCACGGCGTTTTTCGGCCAGCACCCGCTGCTGCAGGCTCTCGCGCCGCAGGCCTTCGCGCTCGTCTGGCAGGCTGGCCGTGCCGGTCACAGTGATCTTGAGCGCGGGGCGGTCGGCCAGGGCCTTGGCTACCTTGTCCAGGTTCTGCTGCGCCTCGGGCGTGAGCGTGGCGCTGCCGGGGGCAAAAGGCACGTGGCTCATCTCGTCGCCACCGCCGAAGGCGCTGGCCAGCAGGCTGAAGGGCGAGGTCAGCGCCTTGCCGATGAGGTTGACGATGATCTTGAAGATCACCGGGCCAATGCGGAACTGCGGGTCGTTGAGCGAGCCGCTGATGGGCAAGTCCAGGTCGATCACGCCCTGGCGGTCGGCCAGCAGGGCCACGGCCAGCTTCACGGGCAGGCTGTTGGGCGCGCCCTCCACGGGCTCGCCAAAGGTCAGCTGGTTGAGCACCAGCCGGTTGCTGGCGGTGAGCTGGCCATTGGGCAGCACCTTGTAGTTCACGTCCACGCTGAGCTTGCCGCGCTCGATGCCATGCCCGGCGTACTTGACGGAATAGGGCGTGAGCGGGGGCAGCTCCAGGTCGCGCACCTTGCCCACGATGTCGAGCGCCAGCGGCTTGGCCAGGGGGTTGAGCTTGCCGGTGACTTCGAGCGACGCCGAGCCCTCGGCGCGGCCGCGCAGCTCCAGGTCGGCCAGCAGGGGCTCGCCACCGGGGGCTTCGGACGAAAACGCGCTGAGCTTGCCGGTCAGCTCCGACAGGTCGGCCGAGTAGTTGGGCTTGATGAAGAAGTCCGAGAACAGCACCTTGCCGTTGACCAGGCTCACGGGGCCAAAGACCATCACTGGGGCCAGCGGGTCGGCCTGGGCCACGGCGGCAGTGGTGGGCGCGGCCGATGCAGCTGTGGCGGAGGCCGGCGCGGTGGGGGCGGCCGTGCTGGCAGCGGCGCTGGCCGCATTGGCCGCCCGTGCCTCGGCTGGGGTCTTGGCAATGTCGCTCAGGTTGATGCGGCCGGCCTCGTTGATGGTGACCCTGGCAAAAAAGTCCACCAGGCTGGTTTCCTTGACCTCCACGCGCGGCGCGGTGCCGGGGGCGGTGGCCACGGCCAGGCCGCGCAGGTTCAGGCTCTTCCAGGCCAGCAGTTCCTCACCCACCTGGGCCTCGGTCTTGGGGGTGAAGGCGGCGGTGCTGTTGGCCTGCAGGTCTTCCACCACGGCATCACCGCTCAGACGCAGGCTGACTCCTTTGTCGGTCTGCGCCAGGGCCACCTGGCCCCGGTAGCCCACATCGGCGCGCAGCAGTTCTACCGACAGCTGGCTGGCCAGGTAGCCGTCCAGTGCGTGCAGCGGCAGGCGGGTGGCGTCGAGCTTGCCCTGGGTGGTCAGCGGCTGCAGGGCCAGCGTGCCCTGGTAGTCGAGCTTGCCCGGCGCGGCCTTGCTGCCCTTGCCCGGTGCAGCGGCGCGGGCGGTGAGCGTGAAAGCTTCGGGCTTGCTGCCGTCGCTGGCCAGGTTGCGGGCGGTGATGCCCAGGGCCGTCACGTCCAGCGCCACGGGGCGCGGTTGGGCGTTGTCGGCCAGCGAGACGGTGCCGCCTTGCACCGAGAAATCGGCCACGCGCAGCTTCCAGGGCGCGGCGTTGCTGGCGGGGGTTGGGGCGGTCGTTGCGCTGCCTTGCGCGGAGGGCGCTGCCTTGAGCCAGCGCTCGAACATCCAGCGCCCGTCCGCGCCCCGTTCCACCGCCAGTTGCGGCTGGCTGATGGCTAGGCGCTCCAGCGTGGCGGCGCGTGCGTCCAGGGGCACTTCGGCCCCGGCAATGTCGAGCTTGCCCAGGCTGGCCAAGGTGGTCTTGCCCTGCTTGACGGCCAGTTGCTCCAGCGCCAAGGGGCCTGCCTTGAGGGTGACGCCGGTGGCGCCTGCCTGCGCGGCCTGTGGCGTGGGCGCTTGCCACAGCACACCCACATCGCCGCTGAGCTGGCCGGACACCGTGGGCTCCAGCGTCTGGGCCAGGTAGGGCGCGGCCAGTTGCAGGGCCAGGGCGTTCAGGGTGGCGTTGACCTGGGCCTTCTGGTCCGTGGCTTCGCCGGTGAAGCTGAGTGTGCTGCCCTGCAGGTTGAGCCCGCCCTTGAAGGTAAAGGGTCTGGCGAAGGGGATGGCGACGTCGGCCGCATCCAGCGTGACCTCTGTGGCCTGCAGGGCCGCTGCGGGGCGCGTGGTCTGGTCGGCCCAGCGCAGGGTGCCGCCGCGCACTGCGGCGGTGGCGACTTCTACTACCCAGGCGGGTGAGGCCTTGGCTTTGCTGGAGGAAGCGGGCGAGGCAGAGGCCGATGCTGCGCTGGCGCTGGCCAGTGGCGAAGACGCCGGTTCAGCAGATGCAGGTGCCGCAGGTGCGGGGGGCTTGCCCTTGACCGCCGATGGCGGCGGTGCAGGCGGTGCCAGTTGCGCCAGGTTGATCTGGCCTGCTGCATCGCGCGTGGCGGTGACCACGGGCGCGGTCAGCTCCACATGCTGCAAGCGCACCACCTGCTCCAGAGGGCGCACATCGGCCATGTCGATTTTCAGGCGCTCATAGCTCAGCAGGTCGGCGCCCTGGCGGTCTGCGATGCGTACGCCGCTGGCTTGCACGGTGCCGGTCAGCTTCACGGCCATGCGCGGGTGCTGCTCAAAGGCCACCTTCACATCCGCATCCAGCGTGGCGCCCAACACCTTGACGGGCAGGTTGGCTGGCAAATAGCCCAGGTAGGGTGCGAGGTCCAGCCCGTCCAGCCGAATCTGCGCGTCAGCCTGGCCGGTCTGCGCAAACGGCGTGCCCTGGGCGGACGAGTCAAACCGGCTGCCATTGAGCGTGAACGCCAGGTGGGGCTCGACCTTCACCTCGCGTTGCGACGGCAAGGTGCTGATGAAAGGCACCTTGAGGGCCAGGTCGCGCACCTCGTGGGTTTTATCCACGGCGGTGTCCGAGAAGTCGATGCTGCCACCCGTCAGTGCCAGGTTGTACAGCGCCACCCGTGCGGGGCCTTTGTCGGGCTCGGGTTCGCTGGTGGGAGCGGTGACCTTGGCGATGATGTCGTCCACGTCATAGCGGCCGTCGCCCAGGTGGGTGATGCGCAGCACCGGGTTTTCGATGGTGAAGGCGTCCACCACAGGTGCCAGGCGCAGCAGCGACTGCAACTCCCCATCGGCATAGACGCGGCCAATGGTCAGCTGTGGGGGCGCGCCGTTGGCACCCGCCACGGCCACGTCACGCAGCGCGAATTCCAGGCTCCAGGGCTCAAAGTCGATGCCCCCCACGGTGACGGTGCGGCCCAGGTGTTCGGACGCAATGCGCTCCAGCGGCCCCTTGACCAGCGGCGGAATGGCCAGCCAGGTGACCAGCCACAGGACGATCAAACCCGCCAGCGCGCGGACGGCAGGGCGGAACCAGCGGTGCTGGCGCAGGGAGGCAAACGAGACGGAGCGCAGGGAAATCGGCATGGCGGCAGGCAAAAGTGAGCGCCGCAGCCCCAGGACGCCGGGTGCAAGAAGTCCAAAAAAAGGCCGCGCGCGCGGGCCGCTATTGTCCCCGTTGTGGGTCTGGCGGGGTAAGCCATTGCAACCGGGGGCTGCGGCGGCTCAAGATTGTTGACATTTGAGGGGCGCGCTCGTCCCTGCGCTCACTGAGCAAAGCCCAGTACCACCCGTCGAGTCGTTGCGCTCTTTTTCTCGATTTTGGTCACCACGATGGCGCCGATCTCCGACGTGTTGGCCACATGCGTGCCGCCGCAGGGCTGCAGGTCGATCAGCGGCGCGTTGTCTTCGCCACCGATGCGGATGGTGCGGATGCGCCCGGTGCCGCGCGGGGGCTGCACGCTCATGCTTTTGACCAGCGCGGGGTTCGCGTCCAGTTCTTCGTCGCTGATCGATGCCACGGTGAGCGGGTGCGCAGCGGCCACCAGGGTGGCGATGGCGGCGGTCAGCTGCTCCTTGTCCAGCGGGTCGGTCATCGCAAAGTCCAGCCGCGCATAGTCGGGCGTGATGGAGCAGCCGTTGACCAGCTGCGGCGCCACATGGCACAGCAGGTGGCTGGTGGTGTGCAGCCGCATCATGCGGTGGCGGCGCTCCCAGTCGATGCGGGCCGTGACGGCGGTGCCTGGTCCCTGTTGGGCCAGCTGCGCCACGCGGTCTTCCTGCCCGGGGGCGGGGATGTGCACGATGTCGCTGGTGGGGTTGCCTTCGGCGTCCTTGCCCTTGCGGGTGTCGGCGATGGCGATCTCGGTGCCGTCGGCCAGCACCAGCACGCCGCTGTCACCGGCCTGGCCGCCGCCCAGGGGGTAGAACACGGTCTGGTCCAGCACGATGCCGACATCGGTGAGGGCGGTGATGTGGGCGCTGCATTCGCGCAGGTAGGCGTCTTGGCGGAAGAGGTCTTGGGTCATGCGGTGATGGTAGCGGGATGGGCGGTGGCGCGTGGCGGTGGGGCGGGCGCTATGCTGGGCTGCAGGGGTTTCTGCCACGCATCATTCCGCGCCGCTCCACCTTCGGTTTTTCATGAACACGCCCTTGCCCTCGTCGCCACAGTCGTCTTCTTCGGCCCCGCTTTCGCGCAGGGCGGTGTGGGTCTCGCGCACGCTGGACGTGCTATTGCTGGGGCTGTGCGTGGCATTGGGGGGCCTGTCCTACTACACCTTCACGCTGTACTGCGAGAGCTTTGGCTGCCTGGGCGTGGGGCTGTTGTGGATGCTGTGGGCCGGGCTGGCAGCGGTGGGCTGGGTGGTGGCTCTGGTGGTACGCGCCTGGCAGCGCCGCCGTGGCCTGGGCTGCTGGGCCAGTGGGCTGGCATCCACCGCTCTGCTGGTGATGGGCGTGGCACACCTGCTGGTGTGGCTGGGCAAGATGGCGCTGAAGTGACGCGCCCCGGAACAGGCCCTAACATCGCGGCATGACCGCTGCCGCCGCGCCCCAATCTGCACCACTCTCCTTGCCCTCGCACTTTTGGGCCGACCTGTCCACCCGCGACTTTGCCGCGCTGCAGCACAGCGGCCAGGCCGATCAGGTCGTGGCGGTGTTGCCCGTGGCCGCCGTCGAGCAGCATGGCCCGCACCTGCCGCTGTCGGTGGACGCCACGCTACTGCAGGGCGTGATCGACGCTGCATTGCCGCAACTGCCTGCCGACCTGCCCGTGCTGTTTTTACCGTCACAGAACGTGGGCCTGAGCCCGGAGCACATTCGCTTTCCGGGCACGCTCACGCTGTCTCCAGCCACGGTGATTGCGCTGTGGACCGAGATCGGGGAATGTGTGGCCCGTGCAGGCGTCAAGAAGCTGCTGCTGTTCAACGGGCACGGTGGCCAGGTGAGCGTGATGGACATCGTGGCGCGCGAGCTGCGCACGCGCTGCGACCTGATCGTCTACAGCGCCAGCTGGTTCAGCCTGCCGCTGCCCGAGGTGGTGGCGGGCCAGTTCAGCGCCCAGGAGCACCGCTTTGGCATCCACGCGGGCGAGATCGAGACCTCGATGATGCTGCACTTGGCACCCGGCACGGTGCACATGGAGCATGCGCGGGATTTCCGATCCACGTCGCAGGACCGGTCGGAGCGCTACGCCATTCTGGGCAACGGCAAAAGCGCCAAGCTGGGCTGGCAGATGCAGGACTACCACCCGGCCGGTGCAGTGGGCAATGCGGCTGGAGCCACGGCCGACAAAGGGCAGGCGGTGGTGGACGCTGCGGCAGGGCAATTGGTGGCGCTGCTGCAGGAGCTGGTGCACCTGCCGCTGCAGACTGTGCGCCCCGAGACCGAATGAGCGCATTTGCGCAACCCCTCCCGTCCGTCCCCGCATGACCACGATCCGGCGCGCCATCTTCCCCGACGATCTCCCTGCAGTCACCGCGATCTTTCGCGAGTACGTCCAAAGTCCGACCGCCAATCTCGATTTTCAGGACTATGAGCAGGAGTTCGCGGAGCTGCCCGGCAAGTACGCGGAGCCCGATGGCGGTGTTCTGCTGGCCGTCGTCGAGGGCCGTGTGGTGGGCTGTGCGGCCCTGCGCCGTGTGGAGGACGGCACCTGCGAGTTGAAGCGCGTGTATGTGCGGCCTGTGGCCCGGGGGATGGATCTGGGGCGGAAGCTGGTCGAGGAGATGCTGCGCGTCGCGAGGGAGGCCGGCTACCGGCGCATGTGCCTGGACGTGCTTCCCGAATTTGTTGCGGCCCAAAGGCTCTATGAATCCTTGGGCTTTGTCACGGCTGAGCCCGTGAGCTTCAACCCGGTGCCGGGAACCCGATTTCTGGCGCTGGATTTGTAGAGGGGCGGTAAGGTTCCCCAACACGGATTCCGGTGTGGGAGCGGCCTGGAGTCGCGGTGCTGCTGCCGGGCGCAGTGGGGGCCAGGAATGTCAGTTTGCTATAAATTGAATAGCTTTTTGCGCTTGTCCAGTAGGCGCTAGAAGCCAAAAACACCCAATATTCCGACCGCAGGCGTCAAGCATGCGTCACCCATCCCGCATGCTCCAGCTCGTTCAGGTGTGGCAGCGTGTTGAACGTCTGCAGCATCAACCGCTTTGGCGAGATCGAGAACTCCGTCACCGCGCTGTTGCGGATGCGCATGTTCAGCGCAATGGTCACCTCGGGTGCGGTGCCCAGCACCTCGCCCACGGCCGTGGAAATGGGGCCGCCACTGCTTACCAGCAGCACGTTGTGGCCCGCGTGGTGGTGGCGCACATGGTCGAGCGCAGCGCGCACGCCAGCAGAAAATTCGTTCCACGTCGGCATGCCCTGCGGGCTGATGACGCCCGCCATCCACTGCGCCAGCGCGTCGCACAGGATGCGAAAGTGCGCGCGGTACAACTCGGGCGTATCGGCTTTGCCCAGCGGCTGGGGGTGGATGGCCGCGATGAGTGCGTGGCTGTCGTATTCGTTGAGGCCCGGCAATTGAAGCACTTGGGGCATGGCCTGCAAGCCTTCGGCAATGCCTTCCAGCGTTTGCGTGTGGCGGCGCAGCGTGCCGGTGATGACGGCGTCGAACGCCATCCCCCGCGCTCGCCAGTATTCGCCCAGGCGCACGGCCTGTTCGCGCCCGCGCGCGCTGAGCACGTCATAGTCATCTGCGCCAAACGAGGCCTGGCCGTGGCGCACGAGGTAGAGGGTTCCCATGCGGCGGATTGTGGCCAGAACAGGGCCCTGGCGCTTGTCACACAAGCGACCAATGCTACTGAATGAATAGCATGGTAGCTTGTGTGTGCAACGGGATCAGCCCGCCAGAACGCTGCTGAACATCGGCGCGTCCACGTTGCCGCCTGTCAACGCCAGGCCCACATGCAAGCCCTGGAGCTGGTCGCGTTCCTGCAGCGCTGCCGCCAGCGCCGCAGCGCCTGCACCCTCGGCCACGTTGTGCGTGTCGGTGAACAAGGCGCGCATGGCGGCGGCCACTTCGGTATCGCTCACCTGCACGATATGGTCGATGTGCGGGGCCATCACGGCCAGGGCTTCGGCGTCGGCCACGCGGCAGGCCATGCCGTCGGCGAGCTGGGTGGTGACGGGCGCCTCGATCACGCGGCCGGCGGCCAGCGAATCGGCATAGGTGGTGGCGTGGCTGCTGACCACGCCGACCACGCGCACGGGGTGCAGCAGCGCCAGCTTGGCCGCAATGGCTGAGCACACGCCCGAGCCCTGGCCGATGGGCACGTACACCACATCGAGCCGCGGCACAGCGCGCAAGAACTCCCACCAGTAGGTGCTCACGCCGCGCAGCAGGTCGGGGTGGAAGCTGGGCACCATGTGGGCGCCGCGCCGAGCCGCGAGCTGGATGGCGTGTTCGCGCGCTTCCTGGAAGTCGTCGCCGTGTTCGATGAGCGTGACGCCCAGTGCGCGCATAGCAGCGTTTTTCTCGACCGAATTGCCGCGTGGCACGACGATGGTGCAGGCCACGCCGTGGCGGCGCGCGGCCCAGCCCATGCTCTGGCCGTGGTTGCCGCGTGTGGCGCTGATCACTTCCATGGGCAGCGAGCTGCGTTGTGCGAGCTGGTCAAAGTAGGTCAGCCCGCCGCGGATCTTGAAGGCGCCCACCGGCGTGTGGTTCTCGTGCTTGAGCCAGCAGTCGGTGCCCAGGCGCTGGCTGAGCAGGCCCCAGCGGTACTGGGGTGTGGCGGCGAAGTCGCGGTACACCACCTCGGCAGCGGCTTCGATGTCGGCCAGGGTGGGCAGCAGGGCGGTGGGGTCGAGGCGGGTGTTCATGCGGCGGCTTTCTTTTCAGTCAACAGTTTGAGGGCCAGCAGACCCAGGACGGTGCCCATGAAATAGCGCTGGGCGCGCATCCATGCAGCATTGCGGTTGAGGAACAGCGCCACGCGGGCGGCACCCAGCACCAGCAGTGCGTTCACTGCGGCACTGGTGCTGATCTGCACCGCGCCCAGCGTCAGGCTTTGTTGCAGCAGCTGGCCGCGCTCGGGGTGCAGGAACTGCGGGAAGAACGACAGGTAGAACATGGCCACCTTGGGGTTCAGGAGGTTGGTCATGAAGCCCATCAGGAACAGCGTGCGCGGGCTGTCGTGCGGCAGGTTGCGCGCCTCGAAGGGCGCAGCGCCGCCGGGTTTGACGGCCTGCCAGGCCATCCACAGCAGGTAGGCGGCACCGGCGTAGCGGATGGCGTCAAACGCCAGTGGCACGGCGGCGAGCAGCGCGGTGAGGCCCAGCGCCGCTGCCAGCAGGTGCACGACAAAACCCAGCACCACTCCGGTCAGCGAGACAAGCCCGGCGCGCGGCCCCTGGGTGAGGCTGCGCGAAACGCAATACACCATGTTGGGGCCCGGCGTGAGCACCAGTACCAGCGCGGCGAGTGTGAAGAGCAGCAGTTCCTGTACAGAGAAAAGCATGGCGGTTACTCCTGAGGGGTGAACGACGAGAGAGTGACCGGACCCCGTGGCGTGCTGAGCTGAGCGGTGAGCCGGGGCGTGTCGCCGGGTGTGATGGCGACGCAGTTTGCTACCCCCACCGCTTCGCACGCGGCCTGTAGCGTGGCGGACTGCGGATGCTGCAGCGTGAGCCGCTGCAGTTGCACGCCGCTGGCGGGCAGGCTGCTGCACGGGTGCACGCCGCCCCACTGGATGAGGGTGGGCAGGCAGCCGTCCATGAGGCGCAGGCCATCGTCGCGCACGGTGATCTGCCATTGCAGTAGGCCGTTTGGCGTGGGCCGGCTGGCGGTGACGATGGCGCCGCGCTCGATGTCGAGCGCCCCCAGCGCGGCACACCGCTCGGCCATGTCGGGCACGGAGGCCACCCAGTGGATGAGCTGCGGGCCGTGCGCTGCCACCTGCTGCTGCAGAGCCGCATCGTCCATATCAAACCAGCGCCTTGCGCCCGCTGGTATTGCGGGAGTTGCTCCTGTATTGATAGCAATTATCTCCAGATAGATGCGCGAATGCGCCGGGCTGGAGACGTTGAAGATGCGGTTGTGTGTGCCCATCAGCGGGTGCTCACCGCCCGCCGTGGGGGTGATGCCCAGCGTGCGCTCGCACCACGCCACGCCGCTGGCAAGGTCCGTAGCCAACACAACCAGGTGGTCCACGCAGGGTGGGTGCTGGGGGATGGCCGTGGTCACAGCAGCACCTCGCCCGACACGCAGGTGACCGAGCTCCCGCCCACCCAGATGGTGTCGCCGTCCTGCTGCACGTACACCCGCCCGGCGCGCCCCAGGCAGGTGCCTTGGGCGGCCACATACTGCGTGGGGGCCAGCCCGGCGCCGATGAGCCACTGCGCCAGCGCGGCATTCAGGCTGCCGGTGACGGGGTCTTCGGCCAGGCCGTTGTTGCCGGGGAAAAAAGCGCGCACCTCGAAGGCGACGCCTTCTGCGTCCGTGCTGCCGATGACACCCACTTTTCCGCGCGGTCCCACCACGCCCACATCGAGTTGGCCGAGGATGCTGGCGTCGGGCTTGAGCGCCAGCACCTGCTCAGCCGAGCGCAGCATCACCCCGCGCCAGTTGGGGCCGTTGTCGCACCAGGCGTGGTGCAGGATGTCGCTGCGGTCCACCCCCAGGCCCCTGGCAATCAAGGCCACGTCGTCTTCCGCCAGCGGTCCGCTTTTGATCAATGCAGGCGCGGCAAAAGCCAGGCGGTCGCCATCCTGGCGCAGCGTGACCAGGCCCACGCCGCATTCCTGCACCACCTCGCCTGCTACCTGGGACTTGCCCCCGGCCTGCAGCCAGGCGTGGCAGCTGCCCAGCGTGGGGTGGCCGGCAAAAGGCAGCTCGCGCCCGGGGCAGAAGATGCGCACGCGGTAGTCGGCACCGGCGGCGCGGCCTTCGGGAGTGGGCGGCAACAAGAAGGTGGCTTCGGACAGGTTGGTCCAGTTCGTGAACTCCTGCATGGTCTCGGTGGACAGGCCCGTGCCGTCCAGCACCACGGCCAGCGGGTTGCCGCGGTAGGCCTGGGCGGTGAAAACATCGACTTGCTTGAAGGGGCGCTGTTGCATGGGAGTCCTTGGTACAAAAAACGGTGATGCGGGTGGTGAGGTGACGGTGGAGACACGCCGGGGGCTTACCGGGTGTGTTTCACGGCGCTTTGGGTGTTGGTTCGGAAGGCCCCGTTAGGAGCCCGCGTGTGTGGAGTTCAGCCGGTGGGGCGCGGTACGGAAGCCATCAAATTCATAGCAGCACCGTGCCCTCGATGCAGGTCACAGCACGCCCGCCCACCCAGATCTGGTGGTCGTCGTCCTGGCGGATGTGCACGCGGCCCGCGCGGCCCAGGCATTCACCCTGGGCGACCAGATAGCTGCGTGGCGCCAGGCCATCGGCAATCAGCCACTCGGCCAAGCTGGCGTTCAAGGTGCCGGTGACCGGGTCTTCGGGGTTGCCCATGGGGGCGGCAAAGGCGCGCACCACCACGCCGGGCTGGGCGGTGTCGCTGGCGTTGGGGCCGACATGGATCACGCCCACGTCCTGGCCCAGGTCTTTCAGGCGCGCGTGGTCCGGGCGCAGGCCCAGCACGGTGTCCGCGCTGTCGAGCAGCAGGCCCAGCCACACCGGGCCGTTGTCCAGCAGTTGTGCCCCCAGGATCTGCGGGGGGCGCAGGCCCAACGCGCTCGCAATCAGCGGCACCAGGGCCGGGCTGGGCGCGCTGCGTTTGAGAGGTGGGGCCGCGAAAGCCAGGGTGCCATCGGCCTGCGCGATACGCACCAAACCCAGCGCGCACTCCTGGATCACCATGCCCTGCTGGCGTGGCGTGTTGCCCGCCTGCAGCCACGCATGGCAGGTGCCCAGCGTGGGGTGCCCCGCAAAGGGAAGTTCGCCATTGGGGCTGAAGATGCGCAGGCGGTAGTCGGCACCCGCGGCGCGCCCGGCCTCAGTGGCGGGCAGCAGAAAGGTGGTTTCCGACAGGTTGGTCCACGCCGCAAAGCGGCGCATGTCGCTGTCGCTCAAGTCCTCTGTGTCCAGCACCACGGCCACGGGGTTGCCGTAGCCCGGGCGGTCGCTGAACACATCGATTTGCTTGAAGGGGCGCTGGTGCATGGTGACTCCGTTTATCCTGCCCGGTGAGCCAGGGTGCTGCGCGCTGCCCACCGCCGATACAACTGGCGCGGTCCAAGCCAGTGCCACCGTGGAACTGGCTTTGCCAGGCCACGGGTGGCTTCCCCTTCCCGCGCAGCGAGAGAGGGGGAAGGCGCGAAGCGACTCAGGGGGTGTTTCATGCCAATGGCTGGTCCAGCACGCCCCGCGCGCCGGGCCGGGTGCTGACCGTGTTGTACCACCGCTCCAGGTGCGGGCGCGCCACACGTTCTTGTGGCAGGCCCCACCAGCGGTGGATCTCGCAGGCCACAGGGATGTCCGCCATGGTGAACCGGTCGCCCGCCATGAAGGGCTGGCGCGCCAGATGCGCATCCAGCAGTTCCATCAGAGGCTCCGTGGCCGCCACGGATGCTGCAATCAGCCCGTCGTCCCGCCGGGCCGCTGGGGTGCGTATCCACTGCACAAAGGCATCGCGCCCGGCCGGGTTCAGTGTGGTCTGCTGCCAGTCCATCCACTGCTCGGCCACAAAGCGCGAGCGCAGGTCTTCGGGGTACAGGTTGCCCAGGGAATGCCGGGCACACAGGTAGCGCACGATGGGGTTGGATTCCCACAGCACGGTGCCCGTGTCCTCATCCTCGATCAGCGGCACCAGGCCGTTGGGGTTGAGACCCAGATAGTGCGCCTCGCGCACGATACCGTACTGGCCGCCCGCGTCGGTGCGCTGCAGCGTGATGCCCAGCTCCTGCGCGGTCCACACGACCTTGCGCACATTGATCGACGACAGGCGCCCCCAGAGCCTCAGCATATTGGATCAACTTTCACAATGGTTATTCGATCGGTGACGCTTGCGGTGGACGCGCGCCCATACCAGTGCACCCGTGGAACTGGCTTTGCCAGGCCACCGGGTGCGTTCCCCTCCCGCGCAGCGAGAGAGGGGGAAGGCGCGCAGCGACTCAGGGGGTGCCATCTCTGATCGCCGCTGCCAGCGCAGCAATGCCGGTGGCAATCTGCTCTACCGTCGATGTGACGAACGACAGGCGCAGTGTGCGCGGGTCGGCGTTGTCGGCATAAAACGCCGCGCCGGGCACGAAGGCCACGTTGCGCTCCACCGCCTTGGGCAGCAGTTCGACGGCACTCATGCCTTCGGGCAGGCGCACCCACAGGAACATGCCGCCATCGGGGCGGTTCCACTGCACACCGAGGCCCTGCATTTCCTTGTCGAGCGCGGCCAACATGGCCTCGCACTGCTGCTTGTACAGCGCGCGGATGGTGGGCACATGGCGGTCCAGAAAATTGCCCTTCATCACCTCGGCCACCAGGCGCTGGTTGTAGCCGGGCGTGTGCAGGTCGGCAGCCTGCTTGGCCTGCAGCAGCTTGGGGTAAACCGCCTTGGGCGCCACCACAAAACCCAGGCGCAGGCCGGGTGCCAGCACCTTGGAGAACGAGCCCATGTAGATGCAGCCTTCAGGGTTGCGGGCCGTCAGCGGCGCGGGTGGCGGGTTGTCAAACCACAGGTCGCCGTAGGGGTTGTCTTCTACCAGCGGCAGGTTCAGTTCAGCGGCAGCCTGCACCAGGGCGGCGCGGCGGGCTTCGCTCATGGTGCGGCCCGTGGGGTTCTGGAAGTTGGGCAGCACGTACAAAAAGCGCGCCTTGTTGGCACCCGTGCCCACCTTGGCCTTCAGGTCGTCGATGAGCACACCTTCGTCATCGCTGGCCACGGACACCACGGCAGGCTCCATGGGCGTGAAGGCCTGCAGCGCGCCCAGGTAGGTGGGTGTTTCCACCAGCACGCGGCTGTCGGTGTCGATCAGCACCTTGGCGATCAGGTCCAGCGCCTGCTGCGAGCCGGTGGTGATGAGCACCTGGTCGGCATCCACATCCCAGGGCAGGAAGTCCGCGATGGCCTGGCGCAGCGGGGCATACCCTTCGCTGGCGGCGTATTGCAGGGCAGCGGGGCCGTCATTGGCCAGCACGGCGGCCGAGGCTTCGGCGAAGGCCGACACCGGGAAAGTCTTGGGCGAGGGCAGGCCGCCCGCCAGGCTGATGATGCCGGGCTTTTCCGTGACCTTGAGGATTTCGCGGATGACCGAAGGGTTCATGCGCTCGGCGCGGCGCGCCAGGGTCCAGGTGCTGGTCTGTGGAAGGTCGTTCAGTTTCACTCTCGTTCTCCTCCGGGCGGTCCCCAAAAGACTACCCATGTTGCAAAGTCGTCAGAAAAATTCTCAAAGCGGTGGTGCTGTCCCGCAGGTACAAAAAAGGCGTCTCCGGCTGCAAAGTAGTGGCGGGCTTCACCTTGCACGAATTCTCCGCTTCCACGCTGGATGAAATACAACTCGTCCTGCGCGTGCGGCTGCTGCGGGTCGTGGCCGCGTGGCGCATACAGCTCCGTGCGCATGCTGCCGTGGCGCAAGAGTTCCACGAACCGCTCACCGGCCGGGCCAGGTAGCTGCTGCAATGCGTGTTCCACGGAGTATTTCACAGGCGTTCCCCTCTTCCTGGTCAGTCCACGATGAACAGGGTTGCCCCTTGGGGTGAGCTGGAACGGTGGGGCTCGGCGTTGTCCGCCACCTGGTAGCTCATGCCCGGCGTCAGCGTGAAACGGCGGCCGTCGGCCAGCTCGGTGTGCAATTCTCCGCTGAGGCACAGCAGCACATGGCCCTTGACACACCAGTGGTCCGAAACGTATCCGGCCGTGTACTCCACCATGCGCACGCGCATGTCGCCGAACTGCTGCGTGCGCCAGAAGGCATGGCCTGCCTGTGCGCTTTTTTCTTCGCGGGGAATGCTGGACCAGTCGGTGGTGGCAAACGGGATGTTGTGTATCTGCATGGCTGTCAGTCTTTCACGGAAACCACCGCTTCAATCTCCACCGCGAAGCCACGCGGCAGGGAGCCTACGCCCACGGCAGAGCGCGCATGCCGCCCCGCGTCGCCGAACACCTCGACCAGCAGGTCCGAGCAGCCGTTGATGACCTCGGTGTGCTGCATGAAGTCGGGGGTGGCGTTGACCATGCCCAGGACCTTCACGACCCGGCGCACGCGTGAGAGATCGCCCAGTGCTGCCTTCATCGTCGCGATCAGGTGCAGTCCCACCTCGCGGGCATGGTCCCTGGCTTCTGCGGCGCTGATTTCGCGCCCCACCTTGGGCACGGTGGCCATGTCTTCGCGGGCGGGAGAGCCCTTGCCCGACAGGTACAGTGTGTTGCCGTCGAGGACATAGGCGTCGAAGTTGCCACGGGGTGCGGTCACGGCGGGCAACACCAGGCCCAGCTGCTGCAGGCGTTGTTCCGGGTCGATGGAGGTCATGCGGCGGCTCCTTGGTGAACGGGCATCTTCTTGCCCACAAATACGGTGGCGATCACGGCCAGTGCAAACACCATCGTGACGGTATCCAGCCGCTCTCCAAGCAGCGGCACGGCGAAGAGCAGGCTCAGGAAGGGCTGGATCAGCTGGATCTGGCTCACGCGCACGGCACCCAGTGCCAGCGCCCGGTACCAGGCAAAGAAGCCGATCCACATCGAGAAGAGGGCTACGTACACGAAGCCCAGCCAGCTCATGCCGCCAATGGCCGAGGGCACGGCCGGTGCAAACCACCAGGCGATGGGAATGGTCAGCGGCAGGGAGCACACCAGTACCCAGCAGATGACCTGCTCGGCCCCCAGGCGTGGCGTGAGGCGGGCGCCGCCGATGTAGCCGAACGCGCCCGTGGTCATGGCTATGAGCAGATAGATGTTGGCTGCACCCAGGTAGATGCCGCCGGCCCGCCACACCATGAAGCCCAGCACCAGGCCGCTGCCCAGCACCGCGCAGGCCCAGAATCCGGCGGAGGGCCTTTGCCGGTACCACAGCGCGCCGAGCAAGGCGGTGGACAGTGGCAGCAACGCGGTGACCACGGCCCCGTGTGTGCTGGGTACATGGCGCAGGGCCAGGGCCAGAAACAGCGGGAACCCCACGATTACGCCAAAGGCCGTGATGGCCAGCAGCGGCCATTCTGCTTTCTGCGGCAGGTTAAGGCGCCCGCGCGCATGCTGCAGCCACAGGTAGGCGATGGACAGCAGCCCTGCCACGGCAGCGCGGCCGAATGTGACGAACCAGGGCGACAGCTGCGGCGCGTCGGTGGGCCCCACGGCGAGGCGGGTCATCGGCAGGGTGGCCGCAAACAGGGTGACGCCCACCAGCCCCCAGACCAGCGCCTCGCGTTCTTGTGCGTTGTTCATAGCGCGAGCATCCAAAGGGCAGTGGCAACGAGCACCAGGGCCAGTGCGCGGTTGAACCAGAGCAGGCGCTGGCCCTGCGCCAGCCACTGGCGAAGCAGCGAGCCGATGAGCGCGTAGGCAAAGTTGCTGGTGAACGCAAACACCATCATCACCCCGCAGATGATGGCCAGGCGCTCGCCCGGATTGGTCGAGGGCTGGCCTGCGGCGTTGACCACCCAGCCTGCGCTGAGCGTGAGCGCCAGCATCCAGGCCTTGATGTTCACGAACTGCAGGCCCACGCCCTGCCAGAAGGTCACGTTCAGGCGCGTGGTGTCGATCTCGGTCATCTTGTCTGCCCGGCTGAGCTTCCAGGCCAGCCAGAGCATGTAGGCCACGCCCAGCAGCGTTACGGCCCAGCGCAGCGCGGGCACGCCGGTGATCAGGGCGCCCAGGCCCAGGCCGCTGCCCAGCATGAGCAGCGTCCAGCCTGTGGGCACTGCAAAGCAAAAGCGCAGGGCGCGCTTGAGGCCCAGGTTCGCGGCCAGCGCAGTGGACAAGGTGGTGTTGGGCCCCGGCGAAAAACTCATCGCGGTGCAGAACAGCAGCAGGGCAGTCAGTTCGGGGGCGGTCATGGGCAGGTGGGTCCGGGCTTTATGGCGGGTGGCTTGTCAGCGCCTGGGCTTCACTGTAATCTTCGATGCCAATACACAATCAGTACAGTTAATCAGGGCAGTTCGTGATCTGTATTGGCTGCGATAACAGTACACATTGACGCTGTAAGGACAACCGCCATGCTGATGAAAACCTCCACCCAGTCGCTGACCGAGCAGCTGTCGGCGCGTTTTGGCGAGCGCATCCGCAACCGGCTGCTGGCGCCCGGCGCGCGCCTGCCTTCGGTGCGGCAGTGCGCGCAGCAGCATGGCGTGAGCCCTTCCACTGTGGTGGCAGCGTACGACCAATTGCTGGCGCAGGGGCTGGTGGAAGCGCGCAAGAACCGGGGTTTTTTTGTGCGCGAGATGGCCAACGGGTTGCTGGACAGGGGCGATGAGGACGACGACGCGGGCGCCCAGGAAGTCGAGCGCGCCATGGGCAACTGGAGCACCGCGCACTGGTTTGCTGCGCGGGGCGCCGGGCGCGGTGCTGCGCGGGGGGCGCCGCCCGTCAACGCCACGGCGCTGATCCGGGGCATGTTCCACAAGATCAGCGACAAGCCGCAGCCCGGCATGGGCGTGTTTCCGCCTGCCTGGCTGGAGTCCACCTTCATGCCCGCCGCTGTGCGCAAGGTGACCAGCACACGCGCGTTGAATGATTTTTCGCTGCAGTACGGCGAGCCTCTGGGCGACACGGGGCTGCGCCGGGTGCTGTCCAAGAAGCTGGCCACGCTGAATGTGCATGCCGCCCCCGAAAACATCATCACCACCGTGGGTGCCACGCACGCGCTCGACATCGTGAGCCGCACGCTGCTGCGCCCGGGCGACCCGGTGATGGTGGAGGAACCCGGCTGGGCGGTGGAGTTTGCGCGCTTGTCTGCTTTGGGCATGCACATCCTGCCGGTGCCGCGTCGTGCCGACGGGCCAGACCTGGAGGTCATGGCGAAGTACTGCGAGGTGCACCAGCCCAAGCTTTACGTGAGCGTGAGCGTGTTCCACAACCCCACGGGCTACTGCCTGTCTCCGGGCAGCGCGCATCGCATCCTGCAGCTGGCCAACCAGTACAACTTCCATGTGGTGGAGGACGATACCTACAGCCACATCGCGCCCGAGCACGCCACGCGCCTCACGGCGCTCGATGGGCTGCAGCGCACCATCTACGTGAGCGGCTTTGCCAAGATCCTCGCACCCAACTGGCGCATCGGTTTCATGGCCGCACCGCCCGCGCTGGTGGAGCAATTGCTGGACACCAAACTGCTGGCCACGCTGACCACGCCCGCGCTGCTGGAAAAAGCCCTGGCCCTGTGCATCGAACAGGGCCAACTGCGCCGCCACGCCGAGCGCATCCGCACGCGGCTCGACGCTGCGCGTGCACGCAGCGTGAAGCTGGCGCTGGGCGCGGGCTGCACCTTTGCGGCCGAGCCCGTGGGCCTGTTTGGCTGGGTGGAGACGGGGGTGGACACCGACGCGCTGTCGCAGCGCATGCTCGACGAGGGCTACCTGCTGGCACCGGGCGCGCTGTTCCATGCAGAGCGCCAACCCAGCACCCTCATGCGCATCAACTTTGCGACCACGCAGGAGGCGGAGTTCTGGAAGACTTTTGCGCGGGTGCGCGATGAGCAGGCACGGTGAGCCGACCCACTGCCTTTGAGCCCATGTCCCAGACTGGCGCTGTCGGCAAATACTGGCGCGGCCCCAGCCAGTGCCACCGTGGAACCGGCTTTGCCGGGCCACCGGTGGCGTCCCCCTTGGGGGAAGACGCGCAGCGGCTCAGGGGGGCTATCTTCGCTCTACTTCCAGGTCGGCCAGCACCCGCAGCAGCGCGCGGTTGACCTCTTCCAGGTCCAGCTCGAACGTCTCGCAAAGGTTGCGAATGGCACTGGCGTCGTCCGTCTCCAGCGCGCATGCCATCTGCAGGCCACCGGTGTAGGGGCCGGTGCGCAGCACCGTGGCGTCATAGATGCGCTCAGACAAGGGCAGACGGCGCAGGATGGTGCCAAGCGGCTCCCCCAGCAGGTCGTCGATCTGCGACAGCAGACCACACAGGTAGATCTCGCGGCGCAGATCGTTCTCCACGCCCGCGTCGAGCAGCTGTGCGGTGAGTTGGGCACGCATCACCATGGCCTCGCGCACCGGCTGCATGTTGGGGTCGGTGCTGGCATGGGGCAGTTGGTCGGACAGCCAGCGCTTGATGGAGCCGTAGCCCATCATCACCAGGCCCCGGCGCAGCGAATCGATGCCGGTGCGCAGGCCCAGGGCCGCAGAGTTGGTGTACACCATGAAGCGGTACGCCAGGATCGGGTCCTGGCCCATGATGTCTTCAAAGGTTTCCAGCGACTGCTCTGCGTCGATGGCCTTCATGAGCTTGAAGATCACCGCGTGCGATGGCTGCTGGGGATGGTGGCGCAGGCTGTAGAGCACATCTTCGGTGGGCCAGCCGGCCAGTGCCAGGGCGTTGTGCTGGTCCAGGCAATGCTCCATGAGCGCGCGGCTGGCAATGTTCTCGTACATCTGCCCGGCCAGCACCGGGCTGGTGGTGCGCGCGGGCTGCGTGGGGGTGCCGCCAGGGCGGGCGGCGGGGGCCGCCTTCAGGGCCGCCACGGCGTCTTCGGGGCGCAGGGTGAGCAGGCTGTTGTCAAAGCACTGGGCAATGTCGGGCTCGGGCAGCCGACCCAGCTCGCCGCGCCACACGAGCTTCAGGCCCCGCTGGTGGGCGGCCTTGACCAGCGCATAGATGGTGGAGTCGGACAACCAGTTGCCGCGCACCTCGATCCACGGCGCGCCACGTGGCGCGTGCTCCAGCATGTTGGACAGCAGCTGGTGGTTTTGGGGGGACAGCAGAATCGGGGGAGAACTGGCAGACCACAACTCCTGCAGCGTGCGCAGCAGGTGGGCGGTATCGACCAGGGCCGAGGCCTCGCTGTGCACATAAAGCTGGATGGCCGCGAGCTTGCGGGCGCGGTTCCACAAAGGGCGGTAACCCAGAATCAGGCTGCCAAGGACAGATTGGACCATGTGCTCTTAGGCGGTTGTCTCGTCGTTGGGGCCTGTCCCCGCCCGGGGCTGTGCAGCGTGGGCAGGCCCGCTTTAACTGATGAAATTGAACAGGGACAGCTTCTGAACCTGCGCATAGGACTTGAGTGCTGCCTCGTAGCCCACCTGCTGGTTCTGGAAGTCTGAAATTCCCTGGATCATATCGAGATCCTCGGCCCGCGAGCGGTCGCCTTCGAGCTGGATGGAGCGCTTTTCCTGGTCGCCCGTGATGCGGTCCGCTCGGTTGAGCAGCTCGCCCGCATAGCCGCGCATGTTGTGCAGGCGTTCCAGGCCAATGTCCATGTTGCCCAGGGCCTGCCCCACTGCCTGCGCCGCTGCATTGCTGTCGGGGGCGCTGCGGATGTCGCGGATCGCGTTGTCCAGGGTGCTGAACATGCTCGGGCTGGGCTGCAGGGTAATGGTGTCCCCGGTGGCAGGGTTGCCCTTGATGTCGAAGCTCAGGCCCGGGATGCTGGTGATGGCGATGGTCACTGGCTTGTCGGTGGGATAGTCGGGCACCACCACGGCCGGTGACACGGCGCCTGTGGTGGTGTTGGTGAGCGTGTAGGTGGCGGTGGTGGTGCCGGGTGTGGCACCCGGGCCGACCGCGCTGAAGGTGATGGTGTAGTTGTCGCCCGTCACCAGGCTCGGGTCCACGGGGGTGACCGCGGTGGTGTTGAGGGCGCGGCTGGAGGGAATGGCGCTGACGCCTGCGGTGTAGACACCATCGCGCTGCGGGTCGAACATGAAGGTGGCTTCGCCATCCAGGGTGTTGGGAATCGACACGCCACTGCTGGCTGTCTGGCCGGGCAGTCCTTCAAAGCTGTAGTCGGGGCTGCTGCTCAGGGGGCCGAGGAACGGCGCGAGCGCGCTGCCCAGGGCGCTGAGCAGGGGAATGCCGTTGGTGTCCTTGCGGTTGGCCACTTCCAGCAGCTGCTCGCGCAGGCCTTGCAGCTGGTTGGCGATGGTGTTGCGGTCGTTGGGGGTCAGGGCCGCACTGCCGGCGTTCACCACCAGTTCGCGGAAGTTCTGCACCAGGTCCACTGCGTCGCCCAGGGCGGACTCGGCCTGCGCGATGGCGTTGCGCTGCGTTTCCAGTGCGCGCTGCTCGGTTTGGATGCGTGCCAGCCGGTTGATGGCGCGTTCGGCCTGCGCGGCCGACACGGGGTCATCGCTGGCCCGCACCACGCGTTTGCCCGAAGTCAGGTTCTCCTGCAGGTTCGACAGGTTGGTCTGGCGCGTGCCCAGGTTGCGCAGCGCGTTGTCATACATGTTGGCCGTGCCAAGGCGGTAGATGCTGTTACTCATGTCGAACTCCTAACTCCTGTCCCGCCGTCAGCGGCCGAGGCCCTGCAGCAGCGAGTCAAAGATGTTTTGCGCAATCTGGATCATTTTGGACGATGCCTGGTACGCCTGCTGGTATTGGATCAGCCTTGCGGCCTCCTCGTCCAGGTTCACGCCCGAAATCGCCGTACGGTCCCGTTCCAGGTTGGCCGCGATGGTGGTGGACAGCTCGGCCGCGAACAGCGCGCTCTGGGTGCGGGTGCCCACCTGGGCCATGGCCCCTGCGTAGCCGTCGGAGAGTGTGGACTCGTCGAACATCTTCACGTCCCGCAGGCCCATGAGTGCACTCGCGTTGCCCGCGTTGCGCGTGAAGATGTCGCCGTACTGCGGGTCCGATGCATTGCCGATCACGACGGTGTCGCCCGTGTTGGGGCTGCCCTGCAGCTTGATCTCCCAACCGTTGATCGAGATGGGTGCACCCGGCGTGTAGGGCTGCGCAGCGGCAATGGTGGTGGGGGGCGCAGTGCCCCGGTCCAGCACGTCGTACGTGGTGGGCGGGCCGGCCGTGAACTGCAGCTGGATACCGCCCAGGATGGGGGGCAACGCCGCCGGGTTGGCGTTGGGCGGCAGAACCAGCCCCGGCGGATTGGGCAGGCCCGTGGCTTTGAGGCCCGCCAGCTGCAGCGTGCCGCCGTTGGAGGTGCCCATGGCCGCGTTGATGGGGTTGGCCGCAGCCAGATCACGCGGTGAGTACACCAGCGACTGGATGTTGGCCGCCGCCGTGCTGAACGGCTTGAACAACATGCGCTCGCCGGGATTGCCGGGCGTGGTCAGGTTGAAGTTCAGGCCGTCGATCTGCAGCGTGGCCAGGTTGGCCGCGTCGGTGAACGGGGTGGACGTGCCGTCCGACAAGCGCACCACCTGCCCGGCCGTGCCGGTGGTAAAGCGGATTTCGTAGTCCGACGCCGCAAACTCCGTGGGGCCGGTGAAGGACACCGTGCCCACGCCCGCGCCGTTGGTGTGGCCCGGCATGCTGGCGGGCAGCGCGAACAGGTCCTTGCCCAGCGCACCGTCCAGCGTCAGGCCCAGGTTGTGCTGGTCGTTCATCGTCATGCCGATGGCCATGGCCATGCGGCCCAGCAGGTTGCGCCCTTCGGCCAGATCGTTATTGTTAAAGCGTAGCAGGCCCGACATCGAGCCCCCGCCGAGCACGTTCTCGTCCATCTCCACGGCTGGCGCACCGGGCCGGTTGAAGAAAAGCTTGATCTGACCGCTGCCGGGGAACGCCGTCGCGTCATCGATGGACAGGCTGGTGGCCGTGGTGCCCAGCACCAGCGGCTGGCTGCCCGCCACAAACAGGCCCACGGTGCCATCGTCAGCCGGGATCTGCGTGGTCTGCACGTACTGGTTGATGTCGCGGATGATCTGGTCGCGCTGGTCCAGCAGGTCGTTCGGAGTCTGGCCATTGCCCTTGGCGCGCGCGATCTGCTCGTTCACGCTGGCCATCTGCCCGGCCAGGCTGTTGACTGCGGTGATGCTGCTTTGCAGCTGTTCGGTTACGGTGTACTGGATTTCGTTGATGCGGTCGGCGGCCGCACGCATGCGCGAGGCGGTTTCGTCCATGCGCGTGAGCACCACGGTGCGCGCGGTGATGTCCGTGGGGGCGCTCACCACGTCCGAGAACGCGTTCATCATGTCATTGATGGCCGCACCCAGGCCCGCCGTGCCGCCGCTGAAGACCTCCTGCAGCTGGCGCAGGCGCTCGGCCCGCACGATGTCGGACGACTGCACCGAGCCCGCCGTGGCCGACTGGCGCGTGAGCAGCTCGCTCTGGTTGCGCAGGATGGTCTGCACATCCACGCCCTGGCCAATGTAGCCGCCGCCCGTGAACTGGCCCTGCACGGTCTGCAGCACCACGGTCTGGCGCGAATAGCCGGGCGTATTGACGTTGGCAATGTTGTGGCCGGCCGTTTGCAAGGCGACTTGGTTGGCCAGCAGGGCCCGCGCGCCGACGTTGAGCAGGCTCATGGCTTACCTCGCATTTTGTGGGTGCCGACCTTCGCGAAGGGCGCGGCCCCTACCAGCGCACCCGTGGAACTGGCTTTGCCAGGCCACAGGGTGCGTCCCCCTTTTGGGGGGAAGGCGCGAAAGCGGCTCAGGGGGGGCATCATGCTTGCGCGCGCTGGGTGCGCAGCACGCTGTTGATCGCGCCACTGAGCTTCTTGGCGTATTCGGGATCGGTGGCATAGCCCGCCTTTTGCAGCGCCGAGGCATAGGCCATGGCCGAGCCGGACTGGGCGACGGATTCGGCCTTCTCGTAGCGCGGGCTGTCCTTGATGAGCTTTGCGTAGTCCCGGAACGAATCCTCGTACGAGTCGTAGGCGCGGAACTTCGCCGTCACCTTCTGGGCCTTGCCGTTGATGTATTCGGTGGTGGTGATCTCGGCCACCTTGCCCGTCCAGCCCTTGCCGGCCTTGATGCCGAACAGGTTGAATGAGTTGGAGCCGTCCTTGTGTTTGATCTCGCTCTTGCCCCAGCCGGTTTCGTGGCCCGCCTGGCCCAGCATGAAGCTGGCGGGAATGCCGCTCTCCTGGGCCACGCGCTCGGCGGTGCCCGAGAGGTGCTGCACAAAACCATCGCGGCCCTTGGGCGCGGGTCCAGTGGCCTCGGCCGGTGTGCCGGTGGCCGAGGACGCTGCGCGGGGCAGCGCCTGCGGCAGGCTCAGTGTGGAAGGCACGGAGAAATTCGCGTCGGCCCCGCCCATCTGGCGCGAGAGCTGGCGCGCAATCGCTTCAGAAAGCCCGCCCTGCTGACCGGACATGGTGACCGAGAGCTGCTGGTCCAGCATGTCCTGGCCCAGGTTGGCCTGCTCGCCTTCCATGAGGCCGGATTTCATCGTGGCGTCGCGCATGCTCTTGATCAGCTCGCGCATGAACAGCGACTCGAACTGCTTGGCGACCTCGCGCGTGGTCTGGGCGTTGTTGGCCGTGCCCGCGTCGTACTTGAGCGAATTGAGCGAGCGGATGTCCACCGCCAGCGCATTGGACGTGCTGCTGGTGGTGCTGGACGAGGGCAGGGTGAGGGCCATAGTTGCTCCCCGGGGTCAGATCACTTCCAGCTCGGCGTTGAGGGCGCCAGCGGCCTTGATGGCCTGCAGGATGGCCAGCAGGTCGCCCGGCGTGGCCCCCAGCGTGTTGAGCGCCTTGACCACGTCTGCCAGCTGGGGTGAAGCGGGCATCTGGATGATGTTGCCCGGTTCCTGGTTGATGCGGATGTCGCTTTGCTGCGCCACCACGGTCTGCCCTTGCGAGAGTGGAGCGGGCTGGCTGATGACGGGCGTGGAGCTGATGGTGATCGACAGGTTGCCGTGGGCAATGGCGCAAGGGCCCAGCGTCACGGCCTGGTTCAGCACCACCGAGCCGGTGCGTGCATTGATGACGACCTTGGCCGAGGGAGTGGACGCCTCCAGGGGCAGTTCTTCCAGGTCGGCGATGAAGCCCACGCGGGCGCCGGGGTCCAGCGGTGCGCGCACTTGCACGGTGCGGCCGTCGAGCGCCGTGGCCAGGCCGCTACCCAGTTTGGTGTTGATGGCCTGCGCCACGCGGCGTGCGGTCTGGAAGTCCGAGGCATTGAGCCCCAGGTTGATGGTGTCGCCCTCGTTGAGGGGGGTGGGCACGGCGCGTTCGACCTGTGCGCCTTGCGGAACCCGGCCTGCACTCAGGTGGTTGATCTGCACCTTGCTGCCGCCCGCCGAGGCGCCCGCGCCTCCCACCACCACATTGCCCTGGGCCAGGGCGTAGATCTCGCCGTCGGCGCCGCGCAGGGGCGTGACGATGAGCGTGCCGCCCTTGAGCGACTTGGCGTTGCCCATGGAGGACACGTTGATGTCGATCATCTGCCCGGGCTGGGCAAAGGCCGGTAACTGTGCCGTGACGATCACCGCCGCCACGTTCTTGAGCTGCAACTGGTTCGCAGTGCCAGGCGGCAGGCTAATGCCCATCTGCTGCAGGTAGTTGGACATGGCCTGCGTGGTGTAAGGCATCTGCGTGGTCTGGTCGCCCGTGCCGTCCAGCCCCACCACCAGGCCATAGCCCGTCAGCTGGTTGCTGCGCACGCCCTGCACCGCCGCCACTTCCTTGATGCGCAACGCATGGGCGGGCACCGCCACACCGCCGGCCACGAGGGCCAGCAACAGCCACAGCGCGCGCATGGGGCGTGACAAGGGGGAGTGGGACAAGGCTTTCATGACACCGATTGTGGGCGGCCCCGCCAGGAACTAAAACCCAAAAAGAAGCGGGTTCACCGGCCTATTGCATGGGTTCCCGAGCGGGTGGAAACGGCGGTGGCGTACCGTGCGCCCGGGTGGTTGGTCCGGGGCAGGCTGCAAGGTGAAATATGAATAAAAATGCCTGCTAGCGCTTTATGGATAAGCGCTAATAGCTATAAATATAATAGCTTTCTTGGGTTGACTGGTTTGGGCCAAGGGACATCGCATAGCCCATTGCTTGTCAAAACTGGCGCAGCCCAGGCGCGGGCCGCCGCGCAAGGGCCGCCCCGCCGCGCTGGCGGCGTCCCCCCTCAGGGGGAAGGCGCGCAGCGACTCAGGGGGGAGTCTAGAACGGCGTGATCGTGTTGAAGACCCGGTTCATCCAGCCCAAGGCCTGGGCTTCGTTCTGTGCGCCACGGCCACGGGATTCCACCCGCACATTGGCGACCTGGGTCGAGTTGACAATGCTGCCCGGCTGCAGCGCGCGCGGATCGATGGTGCCCGAGAAGCGCAGCACATCCACGTTCTGGTTCACGCCGATCTGCTTCTCGCCCGTCACGACCAGGTGGCCGTTGGGCAGCACGTCCACCACGGTGGCGGTAATTGAGCCGGTGAAGGTGTTGGCGCTTTCGGTGCCGCCCTTGCCCGAGAAGGTGCTTTCCGAACCGGCGCCGAGCGTGGTGCGGTCGGCCAGCGACTTTTTCACGAAAGGCAGGTTGGTGATGCCGGCCGAGGCCTCCGAGGTACGGTCCACGGTGGACGATGATTTCTGGCTGGCCGTCACGTTCTCGACGATCATGATCGTGACGTTGTCGCCCACCAGCCGTGCGCGGCGGTCTTCGAACGCGGGGCGGTAGCTGGCGTTGTGGAACAGGCCCCCGGTCACGGGCGGTGGTGCACGGTGCGCTGCGGCCAGCGGTGGTGGGGTGGTCGGCAGGATGTCCACCGGCGGTGGCGGCGACAAGGTGGCGGCGCAGCCCGTGAGCAGCAGCGCGCCCACGGCGGTGGGCAGGGCAAAAAGGCGTGTGAACGGCAACATGGCGAACGCTCCTGGTGTCGGCATCGGGATCACAGCTGGCTGAGCTTGGCCAGCATCTGGTCCGAAGTCTGGATGGCCTTGGAATTCATCTCATAGGCACGCTGTGCCTGGATCATGGTGACCAGCTCTTCCACCACGTTGACGTTGGAGGCTTCCAGAAACCCCTGCTTGAGAATACCCAGCCCGTTGGTGCCGGGCGTGCCCTGCTGGGGCTGGCCCGAGGCGGCCGATTCCTTGAACAGGTTCTGGCCAATGGGCTCGAGGCCGGCCGGGTTGATGAAGGCCGACATCGCCAGGTTGCCCAAGGGCTGGGGCTGGGTGTTGCCCTGTACGGTGGCCGACACCACGCCGTCGGCGCTGATGGTCACGCTCGTGGCGTTGGCGGGCACCGTGATGCCGTTGGCCACAGGCAGGCCGCTGGAGTTGACCAGGCGGCCTTGCGAATCGACCTGGAACGAGCCGTCGCGCGTGTAGCCGATGGTGCCGTCGGGCATGGTCACTTCCAGAAAACCATTGCCGTTGATGGCCACGTCCAGGTTGTTCTTGGACTCCTGCAGGCTGCCCTGCACGAAGTTGCGGCTGGTGGCCACCGTGCGCACGCCCAGGCCCAGGTGCAGGCCGGTGGGCAGCTGGTTCTGCTCGGTGGTGTTGGCACCCACCTGGCGCAGGTTCTGGTAGATCAGATCCTCGAACACCGCGTTGTTGCGCTTGTAGCCGGTGGTGGAGACGTTGGCCAGGTTGTGCGAGATGACGTCGAGCTGGGTCTGCTGGGCAGACATGCCGGTCTTGGCGATCCAGAGGGAGTTGATCATGGTGCTTCCTTTTGGCGTGGCGGCGCGGGGTGCGACCTCAGCCGTTCATGCTCAGCAACTGGCTGGCGGTCTTGTCGTTGGTTTCGGCGGACTGCAGCAGGCGCATCTGCTGTTCGAACTGGCGCGATGCGGCAATCATCCCGACCATGCTTTCGACCGGATTCACGTTCGAGCCTTCCACTGCGCCTGCCAGCATGCGGGCGTTGGCGTCATTGGCAATCGGGTCGCCGGACGTGGTGCGAAACAGCCCGTCGTCGCCGCGCTTGAGCGGGTCTTCCGGGGTGGGAGTGGCCAGCTTGAGGCGGCCAATGGCCTGCGCGGGCTGGCCCGCTGCCTTGGCAGTGACCGTTCCATCCGAGCCCAGCGTGACTTCGGCGCCCGGTGGGACATCGATGGGCGCGCCGCCATCGGACAGCACAGGCAGTCCGGTGGGGGTGAGCAGCTGGCCCGTGGCAGACACCTCAAAGGTGCCGGCGCGGGTGTAGGCCTCGGTACCGTCAAGTCCCTGCACGGCAAACCAGGCATTGCCCACGGCCATGGCGTCGAGGTTGCGGCCGGTACGCTGCACGGGGCCGGGCGTGCTCACGTGGCCCGAGGTGGCCTCCAGCGCAAACACACGGGTTTTGGAGCCATCGCCCTGGATCGGGACCGAGCGGAAGGTGGACATCTCCGCACGAAACCCCTGGGTGGAGGCGTTGGCGAGGTTGTTGGACAACACGGCCTGCCGGTGGGCGGCCGCGTTGGCGCCCGTCATCGCGGTGTAAATGATGCGGTCCATGGGGGCTCTCCGTTGTCCAGGGCTGTTTCAGTGCAGAGTTCTTACGAACCGTTCCCGATCAACGCAAGTTCACCAGGGTGGACATCACCTGGTCTTGCGTCTTGATGGTCTGGGCATTGGCCTGGTAGGCGCGCTGTGCGGTCATCATGTTCACCAGCTCGGCGGTCAGGTCCACGTTGGAGTCTTCCAGCGCGCCCGAGCGCAGCGACCCGAAGTTGCCGTCGGTGGCCGTGCCAGCCACCGGCTGGCCGGATTCAAAGGTGGCGACCCAGTTGTTGCCGCCTACCGAAGCCAGGCCCTGCGTATTGCGGAAGCTCGACAGCGCCAGCTGGCCTTCCGCGCGGGTCACGCCGTTCGAGTAGCGGGTCATGATCATCCCGTTGTTCTCGATGTTGATGCCCGTGAGCTCGCCCGTGGTGTAGCCGTCCTGGCTCAGGTTGGAGACCGAGAACTTGTTGCCGCTCTGTGAGACTTTGTCCAGGCTCACCGCCACATCAAACGCGGGCAGGTTGTTGGGGTTGGGCGGGGTCGGGTTCACGTTCAGCGTGAGCGCGAAGCCCGTGGCGGGGGGCGTGGCCACGGGGGCCGTGATGGCGCCATTGTTGTCAAACGTGATCTGGCCTATAGGAGTTGCCACCACGGGAGGCACTGCCGTGGGGTCGTCCAGCTGGTCGTACACGTCCCAGGTGTTGTCGGTAGCGGTCTTCTGGAAGTACAGGCTCACTGGCTTGGCCACGCCCTGGCTGTCGAACACGTTGATCGACGTGCCGTAGGTGGCGCGCGGTGTGGCCGGGATGGGCGGCGTGGCGGCAGGGTCGCCGGCCGCATCGGTGGCCGTGGCCGGCAGGTTGAATGCTGCCGTGATCTGGGTGGTCTGCTTGGCAGGGATGGGCTCGGAGGTGGGGAACACCATCGGGATGGGGTCGGTGCCCGAACGCAGGCCGGTGACCGGGTCCACGGGGTAACCCATCACGTTGGCGTTGTCGTTGGTGATCATGTTGCCCTCCTTGTCCAGCTTGAAGTTGCCGGAGCGGGTGTAGGCGGGTGTGCCATCGGGCAGCGTGAGCGTGAAAAAGCCGTTGCCGTTGATGGCGACATCCAGGCTGTTGCCCGTGATCGTGAGATTGCCCTGTGTGAACTGCTGGGAGACCGCGCCCACTTCGACGCCGATGCCCGCATTGGTGCCGCCGGACGAGCCGATGGCGGACGCCACCATTTCGGCAAACTCGGCCCGCGAGGCCTTGAACCCGACGGTGTTGGAGTTGGCGATGTTGTGCCCGATGACGTCGAGGTTCTTGCTGGCGGCGTTCAAGCCAGAGAGGCCTTGCTGAAAACTCATGGTGTTCTCCTGATGGGGGCTATCACTGAATCGGCCGGGTTAGACCAGGGCCTTGATCTGGCTGTAGTTGATGGTTTTGCCGTTGGCCAGGGTCAGCACCAGCTGGCCGTCCTCGGCACCTGCGGACGTGACCTTGGACAGGGCCAGCGACGTGCTGTCGATCTTGGTCGAACCATTGACGGCACTGACGCGGAACTGCAGTCCCTCGGTGGAGCCGGTGTACTTGCTGGCATCCCACTCGAAGGTGTGGCGCCCTGCAGCCTTGGCACCCAGGTCCATGGTCTCGATCACCTGGCCGCCAGCGGTCATCACCTCGACCTTCACCTTGGTGGCGGCCGAGGCCAGCTCAAAGCCTCCCTTGCCGGCCTTGTCGGCCACGGCCAGCGTCGAGCCTTCGGTCATCACGTTGCGGCCAATCAGGGCCGTGCCCTGCATCACCTGCAGCGAGTTGAACTGCGCCGACATGCTCTCCATCGTCTGGTTGAGCTGCTGGATGCCGGTCACCGTGTTGATCTGCGCAATCTGCGAGGTCATCTGGGCGTTGTCCAGCGGGTTCATCGGGTCCTGGTTGTTCAGCTGCGCAACCAGCAGTTTCAGGAAGCGGTCCTGCGCGGCCGCAGGGTCGGTGGCGGCGTTGGCCTTGGTGCCGGTCGCATCGGTGACCGTGGGCGCGCTGGTGGCGGAGTTGAGGATCATGGTGGCGTCCTAGAGTTACTGGCCCATCTGCAGGGTTTTGAGGAGCAGCGACTTGGCCGTGTTCATGACCTCGACGTTGTTCTGGTAAGAGCGGGAGGCGGAGATCATGTTGACCATTTCCTCCACGGCGTTGACGTTGGAGTGCGTCACATAGCCTTCTGCGTCTGCCGACGGGTGGCTGGGGTCGTGCACGCGGCGGCCAGGAACGTTGCTCTCGCTGATGCCGGTAACGCGCACTCCGGCCGAGCTTTCGGCCCCCATGGGTTCCGTTTGGAAGACGACCTGGCGGGCTTTGTAGGCCTTGCCGTCAGGCCCGGCCACGGCATCCACATTGGCCAGGTTGCTGGCCACCACATTGAGCCGCTGCGACTGCGCGCTGACGGCGCTGCCTGAGACGTTGAAGATGGAGAACATGGACATGAGGTCACTCGCTTTCTGTGCTCATTGCGGTGGGGTGCGGCTGCTTTACTGGCCCTGGATGGCGCTGAGCATGGTCTTGGCGTTGCCGTTGATGAAGCGCAGCGTGGCTTCGTAGCGCACAGAGTTGTCGACAAAGTTGGCCCGTTCCCGGTCCAGGTCGACTGAGTTGTTGTCCAAGCTGGGCTGGGTCTGTACTGCATAGCCCAAGGCGCCTTTTGCTCCCAGTTCGGAGCTCATGCGGGAGGCTGGCAAGGGAATATGGCCCGGAGCGGTGGTGCCTGCCGTGCCTACGGTGCCCGCCATGAGCTTGCTGGTGACGCCAGAGCCGGTGGCGGCGCTGCGGGTGTTGGTGGCCTCGGCCAATGCTTCACTGAACTTGAAGTCCCGGGCCACGTAACCGGGGGTGTCTGCATTGGCGATGTTGCTGGCGATGGCGCGCTGGCGCTCGGCACGCAGCACGAGCGCGTTGCCGAGAAAGTCCAGCCGGTTGGTCATCTTGTCAAGCATGGTTGCCTCACACCCTGGGTTGCAATAGGAGCCGGTTGGGGGTTACCGGCGTGGTTCGATTGTGAAAGCCACCGCTTTTTTCTAAAGCGCGAAGAGCGCGGAAATGGGTGCGCAGTTTCGGGTTTTGCGCAGGGCTCGCCTGCCTATAGTTCCAGTCGTGAAAGAGTCTTTGCCGCCCCGCGCGGTCAGACCTGTTGACCTGCGATGCCCAGGAGGCCCCATGCCATCGATCTTCGTTTTCCCCTTCGTGTCCCCTTTGGTTCGCGCTGGCGCTCTGGCGATCGCCGGGCGGCGCGCTGTGGCCCGGCAGGCTATTGCGGTGGTGCTGGGGTTGGCTGCAGTGGCTGGCAGTAGCGGGGCCGCGCTGGCCCAGGCGGCAGCCGACCCCAGTGCCGACCTGGGCCCGCTGACCCAACGCTGGCTGGATGACGCGATGTCGCGCAACCAGGCCTCCGGCTTGCCGCTGCGCATGGAAGTGAGCGTTGGCTCACTCGACTCGCGGCTGCGGCTGGCGCCGTGTGCGCGGGTCGAACCCTACCTGCCCGTGGGCGCCCGGCTTTGGGGCCGCACCCGCCTGGGGCTGCGCTGTGTCGAGGGGCAAACCGCATGGAACGTGTACCTGCCGGTGACCATCAAGGCATTTGGCCCGGCTTGGGTGCTGACCGGCCCGGTGGCTCCGGGGACGGTGCTGACCGCCAATGACGCGACCGAGGCGGAGGTGGACTGGGCCGAAGAGTCGGCAGCCGTGATGGCCAACCCGGAAATGTGGATCGGGCAGGTGGCCGTGCGCCAGCTGGTGGCCGGCCAGGCATTGCGCCAGACCATGGTGCGGCCCCCCCAGCTCTTTCGCGCAGGTGCCCAGGTCAAGGTGATTGCCCAGGGTCCCGGCTATGCAGTCACCTCCGCAGGGCAGGCCATGTCGGCAGGTGCTGCGGGGCAGATTGTTCGCATCCGCATGGATAATGGCAAGATAGTCAGTGGAACTGTGAATGAGGCTGGGACGGTGGTCGTCGCTCTTTGATGACGGGGCGGTGATAAATGGCTAAAGTCCGGGCCAAATGGGTCGAAAACATTGCTACTGTGCCCCACATCAAACGGGGTGGTGGAGAGAGCGATGAAGATTGGTCAAAAACCGGAACTCCCGGGCGCCTTGGCGCAGACGGGGCTTGCCAAGCAAGCCAAAAGTCCTGCCAGCGCTGCTGAAGGAGCCGCCAAAGACGCTGCGGCTGTGTCAACCGCCGGTGTGCCCGTCACCGTCTCCACCGCTGCCCGTGCGCTGGACCAGACATCCCGTTCCACAGGTGATTTTGATGCGAGCAAGGTCAAGGCGGTGCGGGCTGCCATCGAAAAAGGCACTTTCTCGGTGGACGCCGAAGCCATTGCCGACAAGATGCTCTCCAATGCCCAGGAAATCCTGACCCGCTCGCGCGGTTGATTCCTCAGCGTCCCGCACGCACTTTTGTTGACAGACTTGGCAGGCAGGCGCTATCCACCCCACAATGCGCCATGTCCCTGGAAGAATCCCTCTCGGCTGTTGAACAGCTGATCGAAAAAGTCTCCGCCGCCCTTCTCGCGGCAGACCCCCAATCCCTGGAAAAGCACAGCGTGGCCCTGCGGGATGCAGCGGCCCAGTTCGCGCGCGTTCTGGAGCAGACGACGGCCAGGGGCCTGCCTGTGCCCGCACAGCTGCAAAAGCGCGCCCGGGCCATTGACGACATGCTTGCCGTGCACCGCGAAAGCCTGGCGCGCTTGGCTGTGAATGCCGATCGCCAGGTGGCAGGCTTGGTGCCGCAGGCGGGCACACCCTCCACCTACGGCGACGGTCGGGGCGCACAGGCCGGCAAGCCCGGCGTGGCCCGTATCTACAAATCGGCTGGTTGAGCCGACGCTCAAAAAAGATAGCTGCTTGCGCTTGTCCCTGTTGGCTTTGAGAGGAAAAACCTCTCAAAGCCACGGATTAAAAGTGCAAGCAGCTATTGTTTTAACCGTTACCAGTGAAGGCCGGAGGATTGAACTTCGATGTCTGCTCGGCGCGGTTACCCCTGAAACGGTCGCAGCCCCCGATCAGTGCCACCGTGGAACTGGCTCCGCCAGGCCACTGGTGGCGTCCCCCTTCAGGGGGAAGGCGCCGAAGGCGACTCAGGGGGTAGTCAATGCGCCCGCATCTTGGCCCGCAGGCGTGCGATGGACTGGCTGTGCAGCTGGCACACCCGGGATTCGGTCACCCCCAGCACGGCCGCGATCTCCTTGAGATTCATGTCGTGCTCGTAGTACATGCCCATGATGTGCTGCTCGCGTTCGGGCAGGGTCTTGATGGCATTCACCAGCGACATCTTGAGCCGCTGGTCGCGCAGCAATTCCAGAGGGTCTGCGTCGGCGTCTGCCACATGACGGTCCAGAAAGCCGTCATCGTCCTCGTTGCCATGCGTCATGTCCTCCAGATACACCAGTTGTGTACCCCGAACCTTGCCGAGCAGACCTTGGTATTCGACCAAGCTCATGCCCATCTCGCTGGCAATTTCAGACTCCAGCGGGCTGCGGCCCAGCTTCTGCTCCAACCGGTGCACGGCGTGTTCGATGTCTTTCTGGCTCTTGCGGGAGCTGCGGCTCATCCAGTCGCCCTCGCGCAGTTCGTCCAGCATGGCGCCCCGGATGCGCTGGGTGGCAAAGGTCTCGAACTGCACACCCTGGGCCACTTCGTAGCGCGACAGGGCTTCCGCCAAGCCCATCATGCCAACCTGGATCAGGTCGTCCAGCTCCACGTTGGGAGGCAGCTTGGCGATCATGTGGTGCGCGATTCTTCGCACCAGCGGGACGTGCTGGCGGATCATCGCATCACGATCGAGCTGGCCTTTGGCGGTGTACATCAGATCAACGGCTCCGGACAAATCAGATCAATGGCTCCGGACAAAATGCGCAGGCATGGCTGCCAAGTTGCTGGGTGGCAGCGCTGTCAGCGACTCACTGATAGTGCCCGCATTTTCCAGCAGTTGCAAGGCCAGGCGCTGGAGGTCCTGAGGGTTCTGTGTGGCGATGGTGGTCGTGCGGACCGGGCCGCCCAGGTGGCGTTCCGCGCAGTCCTGCAAGGTCATCAGTGCATGCTGGGTCTTGCGCCGTTCTGCGGGTGTGGTGCCGCGCAGCAAAGCCGCCACCATACAGGGCAGTCCTGTGTGCACCGCGATCTGTTTGAGGCTCTTGTAACTGGTCAGCACACCGGCCGAGCCGTCGCCCATCACCACCAGCGGTACGGTGGCGGTGTGCGTCAGCAGCGGCCCCAGCGTGGCCGCAGGCGCGTGCAGCACGATCAGCCCGTAGGTTCGGAAATAGGGCAGCAGACTGGGCAGGGGCGCGGTCTCGTTGCGGCTGGCCTCGCGGCTGATGCGCTGCAGGCCTTTGGCTGCGGGAATCACCGCCAGTGATGAGGCCATGGCCCCCATGTTCAGGCTCACGCCCTCGTTCCACGGCGCCTGTTGCAGCAGGTGCAGCAGGCCCGGGTACTCGTCCGTCTCCTGCGCAGTGCCGTCAAGCACTACCACCGGGTAGCCCAGGCGCTGCAGGCTGGCGCAGATCTGCCAGAGCGTCTCCAGCCCGGTGCCCGCGTTGTCCTGGCTGGCAACAGCCACCACGCGCAGCTCTGACTGCGGAGTGAAGCTGTGCAGGCCGGCCGCCTGGTGAAAGCCGATATCAAGCATCGACCAGCCCCCGCTCGTTCATGTTCATGTTCACGCCCACGCTGTCGGGCGAATGCGAGAAGAAGAAGTTCAGGTCCGTCGCCTTGGGGTCGAAGGCCGACTTGGCGGGCGCGCGCATCGAGGTGCTGATGAGCTTGTGCGCGTCGGCACGTTCCCAGTCTTCCGGCACGCGCTGACCGTTGGTCACGCCGCGCAGCACCATCTGGTGGCGGATCAGTGCGTCGATGGCGGGGCCCAGCTTCACGGCCTCATCCACCTTGGACAGGATGGCCTGCTGCGAGCCTTCGGTCTTGAATGCGGTGAGCACGTCGTCCAGCGTGTCGCCATGGCAGCCCGCGTTGAGCACCAGCAGGCGGTTGACGTGGGGCAGGTCCAGCACGTCCAGCATGTCGCGCTTGCGCGGGTCGCGGGGGGCCACGCCGGTGGTGTCGATCAGCACCATCTTCTTGCCGCTGAGCAGGCCCAGCAGGTCTTGCAGCGCGGCGCGGTCATGCGCCAGATGGGCCACGATGCCCAGCATGCGGCCATAGCTGCGCAGCTGCTCGTGCGCGCCCACGCGGTAGGTGTCCAGGGTGATCAGGCCCACGCTGCCCGGGCCATGGATGCGCGCGCACAGCGCGGCCAGCTTGGCGGTGGTGGTGGTCTTGCCCACGCCGGTGGAGCCCACCATGGCGAAGATGCCGCCTTGCTCATACAGCGGTGCCTCGGCCTGGTCGGTCTTGAGGTTGCGCTCCAGCACGTCCATCAGCCAGCGCACCGATTCGGCGGCCGACAGGTCTTCGGGCATGCGCTCGAGCACGGCGCGGGCCAGCGAGGGCGAGTAGCCCGCGCGGATCATCTTGAGCATGAGGTTGGACTGGATCGGGTTCTGACGCGCCTGCCCGAGCCAGGCCAGCGTGTTGAAGCGGTCTTCGATCAACTCCTTCATGGCATGGAGTTCGTTCATCACGCTTTGCTGGTTGCTGTTCGACGCAGCCAGGTGGGTGCTGGCGGCTTCCTGCCGGCGGCGTGGAGGCTCCGGTGGAATGTCCATGGGGATGGTGCGCAGCGGGTTGTGGCGCACCACGGCGGGCGCGGGCATGCGTTCACGCTCGGGCTCCTGGTCGCGGCTTCGTTCCGACAGGGTTTGTGGTTCGGCCGGGCCGTTGAGTGCCTCGTGGCGGCGGCGCAGCATGCGCTCGCGCACGTAGTCCTGGAACGACAGCGTGCTCATCGCCAGCTGCTCGGTGTCTTCCTCGACCGGGTTGCGGTCCAGGGTGCTGGCGGCGGGCTGGCTGGCGCGCTGCGTTGCGGTGCGGGCAGGCTTGGGGGCGAGCAGGGGCGGGTTGCTGGACGGTGCGGCCCCGCCATCCAGTGCCGACAGGGTGTCTTCCGCCGTGGCCACCACCTCGACGCCGTTGGCCGTGGGGCGGTTGGACAGGATCAGTGTGCCGTCGCCAAAGGCCATGCGCGCCTTGGCCAGAGCCTCCCGGGAGGTGGGGGCGGTAAAGCGTTTGATGTTCATGCTGATGCACCTTTAAGGATCGGCCCAATACGGATGGTGTGGGTCTCGGGGATTTCACTGTGCGCAAGCACCTGCAGCCGGGGCGCCACGCGGCGCACCAGGCGGGAGATGGCGTTGCGGATTTGGTCGGGAACGAGCAGGCAGGCGGGCAGGCCCATCTCTTCCTGCTTCAAGGCCACTTCGGCGGCCTTTTGCGTGAGGATGTCGGCCACGCCAGGGTCGAGCGCAGGGCCGGCCGCATTGCCCAGCGCCTGCACCAGAAGGCGCTCCAGGCCGGGCTCGATGGCAATCACGTTGAGTTCGCGGGTGGGGCCGTAGATCTGCTGCACGATGGCGGGCGACAGCGCAATGCGCACGCGGCGGGCCAGCTCGACCGGGTCGGAGATGCCACCGGCAAACTCGGCCAGCGTTTCGATGATGGTGCGGATATCGCGGATGTGCACAGACTCTTCCAGGAGCAGCTGCAGGACTTTCTGGAACGTTGCGATGGAGACCATTTTCGGAACCACTTCTTCGATGAGCTTGGGGGCCAGCTTGGCCACGTGTTCCACCAGTTGCTGGGTCTCGGTACGACTCAGAAGCTTGGCGGCTTGCACTTGCATCAAGTGTGACAAATGGGTGGCCATCACGGTTTCGGAATCAACGACGGTAAAACCCGCCATTTGTGCCGCTTCCTTCTGCCGGTCGTCGATCCAGTGCGCAGGCAGGCCAAAAGCCGGGTCGGTGGTGGGCGTGCCAATCAGCGGCGTGCTGATACCGCCGGGGTTGATCGCCAGGAACATGCCGGGGAAGGCCTCGCCTTCGCCCACCACCACGCCACGCAGCGTGATGCGGTAGCCGCTGGGCTTGAGTTCGAGGTTGTCGCGCACGTGCACGGCGGGCGGCAAAAAGCCCACCTCCTGCGCAAACTTGCGGCGCACACCCTTGATGCGGGTGAGCAGGTCGCCCTGGCGGCTCTTGTCCACCAGGCTGATCAGGCGGTAGCCCAGCTCCAGGCCCAGCAGGTCTATGGGTTGCAGGTCGTCCCAGGTGGCTTCGCCATCGCTGACCGGGGCGGGCGGTGCTTCGACTTCGGGCGGCACTTTCTGGCGTTCGTACAGCACCCAGGCGGCGTAGCCCAAGAGGCCGCCCATGGTCAGGAACACCATGTGGGGCATGCCGGGGATCACGCCCAGCAGCAGCAGGATGCCGGCGGTCACGCCCAGCACGCGGGGCGACATGAAGAGCTGCTGCACGATCTGGCGGCCCATGTCGTGGTCCTTGCCCACGCGCGAGATCACCATGGCCGCAGCCACCGAGATCAGCAGCCCGGGAATCTGTGCCACCAGCGCATCACCAATGGCCAACAGGATGTAGCTATCAGCCGCCTGCTTGGCCGAGAGGTCGTGCTGCAAAACCCCGATGGCAAAGCCACCGATGATGTTGATGAGCAAAATCAGGATGCCAGCGACCGCATCGCCGCGCACGAACTTGGAGGCACCGTCCATGGAGCCAAAGAAGTTGGCTTCTTCCGCCACTTCGGCGCGGCGGCGCTTGGCTTCCTTTTCGTCGATCAGGCCCGCGTTCAGGTCGGCGTCCACGGCCATCTGCTTGCCGGGCATGGCGTCCAGGGTAAAGCGTGCCGACACTTCGGCAATGCGCTCGGCGCCCTTGGTGATCACCACAAAGTTGATCACCACCAGGATGGCGAACACGATCAGCCCCACGGCAAAGTTGCCGCCGATCAGAAAGTGACCAAAGGCCTCGATCACCGCACCCGCCGCGCCGGGGCCGGTGTGGCCTTCGAGCAGCACCACGCGCGTGGAGGCCACGTTCAGCGACAGGCGCATCAGGGTGGTCAGCAGCAGCACCGAGGGGAAGGCTGCGAAATCGAGCGGCCGCAGCATGTAGGCCGCCACCATCATCACCATCAGGGCCACGGCGATGTTGAGCGTGAAAAACGCGTCGAGCAGCCAGGGCGGGATGGGCAACACCATAAGCGCCAGGATCGCCACCACCAGCAGTGGTGCCGACAGGCCCTGAAGGGCGCCTGCATTGGTGCCCGCCCATTGTCGAAGAGACGTTACGGAGGTGTTCATACGGCGGCGCCTTGCACGGGAGTGCGGTTCAGCGGATCAAGTTCAGGCGGAACGAAGGGCTCCACCAGGCTGTCGGGCATGCGGCCTTCGCCACGCAGGGCGGCCTTGAGGCGGTAGACATAGGCCAGCACCTGGGCCACGGCGGTGTAGAGCGTGGCGGGAATGGCCTGGTCCAGTTCGGCATGCGCATACAACGCCCGGGCCAGCATGGGCGACTGCAGCACGGGCACGTCGTGCGCCTTGGCCAAGTCGCGGATCTTGAGCGCGATGAGGTCGGTGCCGCGCGAGATCACTTGGGGGGCACTCATGGTCTTTTCGTCGTACTTGAGTGCCACCGCATAGTGGGTGGGATTCATCACCACGAAATCGGCTTTGGGAACTGCGCCCACGCTGGCGCGGTCGGCAATCTCGCGCTGCTTCTGGCGGATGCGGCCCTTGGTGTGGGGGTTGCCGTCGGATTCCTTGTGCTCTTGCTTGACTTCCTCGTGCGACATCTTCAGGCGGTCCTTGAAGAAGAACGCCTGCAGCGGCACGTCCACCAGCGCGGCCAGGAACACGACCAGCAGCAGCAGGCTCATGCCCGAAGTCAGCCAGTCGGCCAGCTGGCGGATGGCCATGGGGGAGGGCTGCAGCACCAGCATGGCCACGGTGTCGATGCTGTTGCCCATGAACTTCCAGGCCACATAGCTCAGGATCGCGGTCATCAGCACCATCTTGGCCACGTTGGCCATCTGCTGCTTGGAGAACAGGTTGGCCAGGCCCGAGATCGGGTTGAGCCGGTTGAACTGCGGCGTGATGGGTTTGAGGCTCAGGATCCAGCCGCCAGCGCCAATGGCGCTGATCAGGGCGGCGGCGCTGGTGAGGACGGCAAACACGGCACTGGCCACCAGGCCCACCACTACCATGTCCTGCAGGCGCTTGAGCATGGTGCCTGGCGCCATGACGGTGGCGGCGTCAAACGCCAGTTGCTGGCTCATGGCCCGCTGCATGTGGTCCATCAGCTGGGGCGCCAGCACCAGCAGGCAGGCGGCCCCGGCACCCAGAATCGCCAGGTGGGAGAGATCGCGCGAGCGTGCTCCCTGGCCGTCTTCGCGCGTTTTCTGCAGCTTGCGCTCTGACGCGGGTAGGCTTTTTTCTTGGCTGGATTCCATGGTGGCATGACGGCTGGTGTCATGCCATTGTCGTGAGCAGCCCGGAAATCTAAAGCTGGATAAGGGGGCTGCAGCCCCCTCTTTTCCATGCGGGCCGAAGGGGCCTTGCCTGCGTGGCCTCACCCGACAAAGGGTGGGTGGTCCCGGGATGGAATACTAAAAAAGATAGCTGCTAGCGCTTGATGGATAAGCGCTAGCAGCCATTTTGACCGCAGAAAGCCCGGGACTGGCTCAGAACCCGAGGCTGGCCAGCAGGTCGTCCACCTGGGACTGGTCGGTGACCACGTCGGGGGTGTGCTCGGGGTCCACCACGGGGCCCTGCAGATGCTGAGGGCGGGGTGGCTCGACGGGCACCTGCGCGTTGGGCGGGGCCGTTTGAATCAACAGCTGGACAAGCTGGTCTTCAATGGTGGCCGCCAGGTTGACCACGCGGGCAATCACCTGCCCCGTGAGGTCGTGAAAGTCCTGCGCCATCATGATTTCGGTGAGGTGCGTGTCGGCTTCCTTGGTCACGCGCTCCACATCGGTCAGGAAGTTGAAGATCTCGCCCTTGGCCACGGCCGCCACCGGGTCGGCCACCAGCGAGTTGACGACCCGGCGCGTTTCCGCCGCGATGTAGTCATGCTGGGCTTTGGCCTGTTCGACGCGGTTGAGCACCTTCTCGGCCGCTTCACCCGTCAACCGCGCGATGTAGGACAGGCGGCTTTGCGCGTCGGGCAGTTCGCCCATGGAGCCGCGAAGCTTGTCGGCATAGCCCAGTTCGTTGAGCGAGTCGTGCAGTTGGCGCGTCAGCTGGCCAATCTTGTGGTGTACATCGGCAGGCGGCTGGCTGTTGTCCGGTGTGTCGTCCATGGTGTCATAGCCCCATCTTTTTCAGGATCAAGGTCACTTTTTCTTCCAGCGTGGCCTTGGTGAAGGGTTTGACGATGTAACCCGCTGCACCACCCTGGGCGGCTGCCACGATGTCTTCCTTGCGGGCTTCGGCCGTGACCATGAGGACGGGCAAGTGCTTGAGCTTGTCGTCCTTCTTGATTTCAGCCAGCAGCTGAAAGCCGTTCATGTTGGGCATGTTGATGTCCGTCACCACGAAGTCGAACTTGCTGTTGCGCAGCTTGTTCAGTGCGGCCACGCCATCTTCGGCCTCGTCGGCATCGGCAAAGCCGCTTTCCTTGAGCAGATTGCGCACGATGCGCCGCATGGTGGAGAAGTCGTCAACGATCAAAAAACGAAGGGCTGTGGTCACTTGGGACCCTTTCGGTCGAGAATTACTGTAGGCATTGTCATGGGTGGCAGGTTTGGTGACAAGTCGTAACTGTTACCTGCTTGGGGGGGGATTTTCCCGCTTTTCATTCAGCAGTTCTGTGGAAGTGATTTCGGGAATCCCTTTTCCCATGAGTCGTTCTTCGGCCTCGCGGGTCAGCACCGTGATGGTGATGCGCCGGTTGGCGGGTGCGCGCGGGTTGTTTGGCTCCAGCAGATCGCTGGCCGCCAAGCCCACCACACGTCCCAGTTTAGCGTCTGGCATGCCAGCCGACACCAACTCGCGGCGTGAGGCATTGGCGCGGTCGGCCGACAGCTCCCAGTTGCTGTAGCCACGGTCGCTGTTGCCGTAAGGCACGGCGTCGGTGTGCCCGGCCAGGCTGATGCGGTTTTCCACCCCGCCCAGCGCAGCGCCAATCTCGCGCAGGATGTCGCGCATGTAGGGTTTCACCAACGCGCTGCCGCTGTCGAACATGGGGCGGTTCTGGTCGTCGATGATCTGGATCTGCAGGCCGTCGGGGGTGATGTCGATGCGGATCTGCGACTTGTATTCGTTCAGGCGCGGGTTTTCGGTGATGAGCGCGTCGATCTTGGCCTCCAGGGCCTTGATGCGGTCCCGGTCCTGCTTGGCGCGCTCGGCGCGGGCGGCATCAATGCTCATGCGGCGCTGTTTGGCTTCTTCCACGTCAGAGCGCCGCACCTGCCCGTGCACCTTCGAGAGATCGTTGCCCCCGCCCGGAATCACACTGGAGCTGTTGCCCGCGCCGTCCCCGCCGGTCATGGCCACCTTGAGCGGCGACGCGAAATACGCGGCAATCCCCTGCAGTTCGCCCTTGGCCGTGGAGCCCAGCAGCCACATCAGCAGGAAGAACGCCATCATCGCCGTCACGAAGTCGGCATAGGCGATCTTCCAGGCGCCGCCATGCACCGCATGACCGCCTTTCTTGATGCGCTTGATGATGATGGGCTGGAGTTTTTTTTCTGCCATGGCGTTTGGGGTTTCGCGGCGCGGACGTCGCTACTTCTTGCCTTTCACATGCCCCTCCAGCTCGGTAAAGCTGGGGCGGACGCTGGAGAAAAGCACCTTGCGGCCAAATTCGATGGCCGTGGCGGGGTTGTAGCCCTGCATGCTGGCCAGCAGGGTGGACTTGATGCACTGCAATTCCTTGGCAGCGTCTTCAGTCTTTTGCTCGACCAGGCCGCCCAGGGGTTCGACCACACCGTAGGCCAGCAGAATCCCGAGGAACGTGCCCACCAGCGCCGAGCCGATCATGCCGCCCAGCACCGAGGGCGGCTGGCCCACCGAGCCCATGGTGTTCACCACGCCCAGCACGGCGGCCACGATCCCGAAGGCAGGCAGGGCACCGGCCAGGCGGGCCAGCGCGGCCACGGGGGCGTGGGCTTCCTGGTGGTGGGTGTCGATCTCGCTGTCCATCAGCGCTTCGATCTCGTGGGAGTTGAGGTTGCCCGACACCATCATGCGCAGGTAGTCGGTGGTGAACTCGATCACATGGTGGTCGCTGCCCACGGTGGGGTATTTCTTGAAGATCTCGGACTCGTGGGGCGCTTCCACATCCTTTTCGATGGCCATCAGCCCTTCCTTGCGGGCCTTTTGCAGGATGTCATAGAGCATGGCCATCAGCTCCATGTATCGGGCCTTGGTGTATTTGGAGCCCTTGAGCGCCATCGGAATGGCCGCCAGGGTGGCCTTGATCACCTTGGGTTGGTTGTTCACCACAAAGGCGCCCAGCGCGCCGCCCAGAATGGTGATGATCTCGAAGGGCAGGGCCTTCAGGATCACACTGATGTTCCCCCCGTGCACGATGTACACGCCGAAGATGCAGCCTAGGCAGACAACGTAACCAATGATGACGAACATGCTGTAGACGTGTTGGGCGGCAGCCGGGGCTAGACAGGTGGGCGGGCGGAGCCGCTGGCAACGCGGCTTACCGAAGGTTACTGTAAATGTATCGGATTGAAGAGTGTGGAATGCACTCAAGAGCGCCATCAACACAGGCCTTCTCCGGGAAATGGCGCCAGCGCCACACCTTTGCCTCTTTTGACGGTTGTCTTGGGGCGCGGATTATGTGAAAAAATGCCTCTGTCGGTTGGTGTTAAAAGGTTTTATGCTACATAAAATATAGCAATACCCCAATTGTTTGCACCCATCGCCATCGGCGCACGGTGCCAATCCCTGCATTTGGCCCGTATTTCCACAGTGACAGGGCCTTTTGGTGGCGCAGGGGCTGCACTATGCTGCGGGCATGAAAGCCGTACTGCTCGCGGGGGGGCTGGGAACCCGTATCTCGGAAGAGTCGCATCTGCGTCCCAAGCCCATGATAGAGATCGGGGGGCGGCCCATCCTTTGGCACATCATGAAGATGTACGCCGCCCATGGCGTCAATGACTTCATCATCTGCCTGGGCTACCGGGGCTACGTGATCAAGGAATATTTCGCCAACTACTTCCTGCACATGTCGGACGTGACCTTTGACATGGCCAACAACCGCATGGAAGTGCACCACCGCCACGCCGAGCCCTGGCGCGTGACGCTGGTGGACACCGGCGAAAGCACCATGACCGGCGGGCGTTTGCGACGGGTGCAGGAATACCTGCCCGAAGGCGAGCCCTTTTGCTTTACCTATGGCGACGGCGTGGCCGACCTGGACATGACGGCCCAGTTCGCCTTCCACCGCGCTCACGGTTGCCAGGCCACGGTGACGGCCGTGCAGCCGCCTGGCCGCTACGGCGCCCTGGTGCGTGACGGCGACACTGTGGCTGGGTTCGAGGAAAAACCGCGTGGCGATGGTGGGTGGATCAACGGTGGCTTTTTTGTGCTGCAGCCTGAGGTGATCAGCCTCATCGACAGCGACGCGACCAGCTGGGAGCTGGAGCCCATGGCCCGTCTGGCCAGCAGCGACCAACTGCGTGCCTTTGAACACACGGGTTTTTGGCAGCCCATGGACACGCTGCGCGAGAAAAACCTGCTCGAAGACCTTTGGCAATCGGGCCGTGCCCCCTGGAAATGCTGGTGAGCACGATGCGCCCTGATCCCGACTTCTGGCGCGGCAAACGCGTGTTGCTCACCGGCCACACTGGCTTCAAAGGTGCTTGGCTGGCCCTGTGGCTGCAGCGCCTGGGCGCGCAGGTGACCGGCGTGGCGCTGCCGCCCGCCACTGAGCCCAATCTCTTCACCCTGGCCCAGCTGGGGCAGGCGAGCCAGGCCATGGAGAGCCATTTCTGCGACATCCGCAGCCCCCAGGCCCTGTCCATGCGCGTGCGCGCCGCCCGGCCCGAGGTCGTGCTGCACCTGGCCGCGCAGGCGCTGGTGCGGCCCGGCTATGCGGCGCCGCTCGACACCTTTGCCACTAACGTCATGGGCACGGCGCATTTGCTCGATGCCTTGCGCGGCTTGGCTGGCGTGCGCGTGGCCGTGGTGGTCACCACCGACAAGGTCTACCGCAACCGCGAGTGGGCGTACCCCTACCGCGAAGACGACCCGCTGGGCGGGCACGACCCCTATAGCGCCAGCAAAGCCGCCACCGAGCTGGTCACCGCCAGCTACCGCGATTCCTTCCTGGCCGCACAGGGCATCGCCGTGGCTACCGCGCGCGCGGGCAACGTGATCGGCGGCGGCGACTGGGCCCAAGACCGCCTGCTGCCAGACGCCGTGCGCGCCTGGGAGAAGGGTGCAACCTTGCACATCCGCCGCCCCCAGGCCACGCGCCCCTGGCAGCATGTGCTGGAGCCGCTGGCCGCCTATCTGCGCCTGGCCCAGCGCCTGTGGGAATCGCCCGCGCTGGCCGGTGCCTACAACTTTGGCCCGCTGCCTCACGAGGCGGCGACCGTAAAAAATGTGATCGAATTGGCCTCTAGCGCTTATCCATCAAGCGCTACCAGCTATGAAAATGAGAGTAATGGCCCGCACGAAGCCGGCTGGCTCGCGCTCGAAACCGCCCATGCCCGCCAGGCGCTGGGCGTGGCCCCGCACTGGTCGCTGAACACCGTCGTGGCCCGCACCATGAACTGGTACCGCCAGCAACATGGCGGCGCCGACGCCCGCGCGCTGTGCCTGGCCGACATCGACGCCTGGGAGGCGCGCCCATGAGCCGCCTGGCCCTGGCGCCACTGCCGCTGGCGGGGCTCTTCCGTGTGGTGCGTCAGCCACTGGTGGATGAACGCGGTTTTTTTTCACGCCTGTTTTGCGCCGACGAACTGGCAGGCGCAGGCTGGACAACCCCCATCACCCAGATCAACCACAGCTACACAGCCCTCCAAGGCACTGTGCGTGGCATGCACTACCAAAAGCCGCCCCACGCCGAGATGAAACTGGTGACCTGCCTGCGCGGCGAGGTCTGGGACGTGGCCGTGGACCTGCGCCAGGGCTCGCCCACCTTTTTGCAATGGCACGCCGAACATTTGTCCGCAGACAACGGCAATGCGCTACTCATTCCGCCCGGTTTTGCCCACGGCTTCCAGGCGCTGAGCGACCATGCAGAGCTGTTGTATTGCCACTCTGCGGCCTATGCGCCTGCCGCCGAAGCGGGCCTGAACCCGCTGGACCCGCGCCTGGCCATTGCCTGGCCGCTGCCGGTGGGGAAAATGTCGCCCCGCGACGCAGGCCAGCCCGGGATGACCGAAGAATTCGAAGGAGTGCGCCTGTGAAGTGCCGACACTGCGGCAACCCGCTGCAACTGCCGTTCCTGGACTTGGGCAGCGCGCCCCCGTCCAATGCCTACCTGAGCGAGGCCGCGTTGCGCGCGCCCGAGACCTGGTTCCCCCTACGCCTCTTGGTGTGCGAAACCTGCTGGCTGGTGCAGACCGAAGACCACGCCGGGCGCGAGGCGCTGTTCACCGACGACTACGCGTATTTCAGTTCGTTCTCGTCGTCCTGGCTGGCCCACGCCAATGCGTACGTGGAGGCAATGCGCGAACGCCTGGCGCTCACCGCCGCAAGCCGCGTGGTCGAGGTCGCGTCGAACGACGGCTACCTGCTGCAGTACGTGCAGGCCGCTGGCATCCCCTGCTATGGCGTGGAGCCCACCGCCAGCACGGCAGCCGCAGCCCGCGCCAAGGGCATTGAGGTGGTGGATCGGTTCTTTGGCGTGGCGCTGGCCGACGAGCTGGCAGCCGCCGACCGCCAGGCCGACCTGATCGCCGCCAACAACGTGCTGGCCCATGTGCCTGACATCAACGACTTTGTGGGCGGTTTCACGCGGCTGCTCAAGCCCCACGGCGTGGCCACCTTCGAGTTCCCGCACCTGCTGCGCATGGTGGAGGGCTGCCAGTTCGACACGGCCTACCACGAGCACTATTCCTATTTGTCGCTCACGGCGGTGCAGCGCATTTTTGCGGCCAACGGCCTGGTTGTGATCGATGTGCAGGAGCTGCCCACCCACGGCGGCAGCCTGCGGGTTTTTGCCGCCCGAGCCGATACCGTGGGCCACCCCCAGGTAACGGCTGAAGGCACCACCCGCGTGCAGCAACTGCTGGCCAACGAGACAGCGGCGGGCATGCTGGGTGCCGGTTTTTACAGCGATTTTCAGGCCCAGGCCATACGGGTCAAGCGCGAGCTGCTCTCATTTTTGCTGCAATGCCAGGCCGACGGCATCACCGTGGGCGCCTACGGCGCGGCCGCCAAGGGCAACACCCTGCTCAACTTTGCGGGGGTGCGGCCCGATCTGCTGCCTTATGCCGTGGACAAGAACCCCGCCAAGCAGGGCCAGTACCTGCCTGGCAGCCACATCCCCGTGGTGAGCGAGGCGCACCTGCGCGCTCACAAGCCCCAGCGCATCCTCATCCTGCCCTGGAACCTGCGCAGCGAGGTGGCCGAGCAGCTGGACTACACGCGCAGCTGGGGCGCGCAGATGGTGGTGGCCGTGCCCCGCCTTGAGGTGTTCTAGGTGATCGAGATCCATCCCACCGCGAAGCTCTCGCACCTGGCCGACATCGAAGACTCGGTGCGCGGCACGCGCATTGTGGTGGGTGCACATTCGGTGATCGACAGCTTCGTCAAGGTCAAGCCTGCGGGCGGCAGCGGCGACCTGGTGGTGGGCGAACATGTGGTCATCAACGCGGGCTGCGTGCTCTACACCGGCAACGGCATCCACATCGGTAATTACGTGGCGATTGCCGCCAACTGCACCTTTGCGCCGGTCAACCATGCCTATGCCGAACGTGGCCGGTTGATCCGCGAGCAGGGCTTTCTGCCCAGCAAGGGTGGCATCGTGATTGAGGACGACGTGTGGATCGGCGCCAACTGCGTGCTGCTCGACGGCGCCGTGCTGCGGCGCGGCTGCGTGGTGGGCGCGGGCTCCATCGTGCGCGGTGAGCTGCTGGCGTACACCGTGTATGCGGGCCAACCGCTGGCGGCCGTGGGGGAGCGTCGGTGACGGACCTGCCCCCTTCGACGTTTACGGTGCTGGGCGCCTCGGGCTACATCGGCAGCCGCCTGGTGGCGCACCTGCGGGCCCAGGGCCACACCGTGTGGGCGCCACCGCGCGGCGATGCCGAGGTGTTCACCCGCCCGCTGGGCCATGTGATCTATTGCGTGGGGCTCACCGCGGACTTCCGCACGCGCCCGTTCGACACCGTGGACGCCCATGTGGGCCTGCTGGCCGAGGTGCTGCGGCGCGCGCAGTTCGACTCGCTGCTTTACCTGTCATCCACCCGCGTCTACATGGGGGCGGCCTCCACGCACGAGGACGCCCCGCTGTCCGTGCTGCCGGGTGACCCGTCATACCTGTACAACCTGACCAAGCTCACCGGCGAATCGCTGTGCCATGCCTGCGGACGCCTCGGGGTGCGCGTGGCGCGCCTGTCCAACGTAGTCGGGCCGGGTATGGACGCCGCATCGGGCAACTTGGTGGCCGACCTGCTGCGCCAGGCGCGGCAGGGCCACATCGTGCTGCGCTCCGACCCGCAATCCGCCAAGGACTATGTGCACGTGGACGACCTGCTCGACGGGTTGCCGCGCATTGCGCTGGCGGGCCGCGCGAGTGTCTACAACGTGGCCAGCGGCGTGCAGATAACGCATCGCCAGTGGCTGGAGTGGCTGGCCAGCACCCACGCGGCGACCTTCGCCCTCACAGAGCCTGCGCCGTGGCAGGGGTTCGCACCCATCGATGTGACGCGCCTGCGCGATGAATTCGCTTGGAAGCCCCGTCGCATCCTGGTGGACGGCGAGGCGTGGTGATTTTTTACGACAGAGAAGGGAAACGGATATGGCAAACCATTTGCACCCGGTATTTTTCGGAACCACGGAACCCGCAGCCTTCCTGCAAGGCATTCAGCAAGCGGTGAACCAAATCAGCGGCCAGGACGGCATCTACGCGGGTGACAATCTTTTCACCTACCACCGCAATTTGGGTTTTTTGGAAGATGAGCCTCTGATGCGCGCGTTTAATGCGCACGCCGGTACGGAAATCGAAAAGGCCGTGCTGTGGCGCATATCCACAGTGCTGTGGGGTGTGCGCAATGGGCTGCGGCTGGAGGGAGATTTTGTGGAATGTGCCTGCTACAAGGGCACAACGGCGCGCATTGTGTGCGACGCGGTGGACTTTGCCAGCCGCCAGGATCGCCACTATTACCTGTACGACCTGTTCGATCACGACCCTTCGTTGCCGCATCACGCAATGCCTGAGCACAGCAAGCAGCTCTATGCGCAAGTCAAGGAGCGGTTTTCTGGGTTTGACAATGTGACCGTGACGCAGGGAAAGGTGCCGGAGGTTCTGGCCGAGATTGCTCCGCAAAAGATCGCCTTCATGCACCTGGACATGAACAATGCAGATGCGGAGGTCGGTGCGCTGGAAGTGCTTTTTGACCGCATGGTTCCAGGGGCCGTACTGATTCTGGATGACTATGGCTGGCTTGCGTACCGGGCGCAAAAGCTGGCCGAGGACCCCTGGTTTGCCAAGTACGGGTACCGTGTGCTGGAAATGCCCACCGGCCAGGGCCTGTTGATCAAATGAAAGGCGTGACCATGCATCCATCAGAACAATTTCGCCTGGAGCGGCAAGCGCGTCTGGAATCGTATGCCAACGATGGGGCGTTTCAGACCCTGTCGCGCGACTGGCTGCAGGCCTCCATGCAGCGGCAGTACGTCTACAACTTTGACTGGATGGGTCGGCCCATCATCCAGTATCCGCAGGACATGGTGGCCATGCAGGAACTGGTGTGGCGCGTGCGGCCGGACCTGATCATCGAGACCGGCATCGCGCACGGCGGCTCACTGGTGCTCAGCGCCTCGCTGTTGGCGCTGCTGGACATGAGCGATGCCATCGAGGCGGGCACCACGATGGACCCGCGCGCCTCGCGCCGCAAGGTGCTGGGCGTGGACATCGACATCCGCGCGCACAACCGCGCCGCCATCGAAGCCCACCCCATGGCCAGCCGCATAGCGATGATCCAGGGATCTGCCGTGGCGCCCGAGGTGGTGCAGCAGGTGCGCGACTTTGCCCAGGGCTACCAGCGCGTGCTGGTGTGCCTGGATTCCATGCACACGCACGACCATGTGCTGGGCGAACTCAACGCCTACGCGCCGCTGGTCACCCCCGGCAGCTACTGCGTGGTGTTCGACACCTTTGTGGAAGACATGCCGCCCAAGTTCTTTGCCGACCGTCCCTGGGACGTGGGCAACAACCCCAAGACGGCCGTGCACCAGTGGCTGGCCGGCCACCCGGAGTTCGAGATCGACGCCGAGATGGAGCAGCGCCTGCAGGTCACGGTGGCGCCGCACGGGTTTCTGCGCCGCAAGGGGTGATGGCGCGCCCCTTGGGATCGAAAATCTGATTAAAACAACCGCTAGCGCTTTGGGGATAAGCGCTAGTAGCTATCAAATTTAAAGCATTAGCCTGGTCGGGGCAATCCCTGTGTCCAGGCTCCGAGCGCTTCAGGCTGCAGAACCGGAACCCAGGCCTATTGCCTGTGTGGCGTGCCGCAAATAGGTCACGGCAAATTCGGTGTGGCCGTGGGCATGTTCCACCTCGGCCAGGCAGGCCAGGGCCACTGGGTCGTTGGGAACGGCGCTGAGCACGGTTTCGGCCAGCTCGGTCACGGCGATCCAGTGGCGGTCCTTGAGGGTCGAGCCCGCGCTGGTGTCTGCGCCTGTGGCAGGTGTGGGCGGCGGGGCGGCTTTGGCCTTGTCCACCAGGTCCTGCAGGCGCTGGTGGGCCTCGTGCAGGCTCACGCGCTGGCCGGGTTTCAGGCCCACGCCGGGAACGGGCGGCTGGGTCCAGGCCTCGGGTAGCTGGGGCAGCCAGTCCTGGATCGCCTGGGCCTGGGCGGCGGGATCGTCCGGGTGTTCGGCCCGGGCCAGCCACTGCAGCCACATCACGCGCAGGCCTTCGGTGAAGTGGTGGTTGAAGATGTCCTCGCGCATCAGGGCCGATGCCTCCACCTCGGCGCGCAGCCCTTGCCGCAGGGTGTTCAGCGCCTGCGCGTCGGCCGCCAGGCTGGTGGCGATGCGCACGTAGTCTTCGGGTGTCTCGGCCAGCCACTCGGTGCGGCCCAGGTAGGCCAGCAGGCCCACGCCCATGCGGCTCTTGAAGCTTTCGCCCACCATCGACACGATGGGCAGGCCCATCCACAAAACGTCGAAGGTGGTGGTGCCGCCCGTCAGCGGGAAGGGGTCAAGCGCAATGTCGATGCGGTGGTAGGTAAGGTACTGGTTTTCGTTGCGCAATGCCACGAGGTCCAGCCGTTCAGGGTCCAGCCCCAGGCCCTGGCAGCGCTGGCGGTATGCACTGGCAAAGTCCGGTCGGTCCAGGTTCTTGCCTTCGATGAGCAGGCGCGAGTCCGGCACCGCAGCCAGTACCTGGCCCCACAGGGCCAGCACGTTGTCGGTGAGCTTGCCCAGGTTGTTGCACGAGCCAAAGGTGATAAACCCATTTTCGAGCACCGGTGCCGGGCGCACCTGGTAGCGTGGCTGGTAGCGCCACAGCGGGTTGCGGCTCATGGGGCGGTAGCAGGCAAACAGCGTGGGCAGGCGGTAGAGCTGCTCGGTGTACTGAGCATCGGCTCCGGGCGGATCGGTGATCTCGTCGGTGAACTTGTAATCCACGGCTGTGAGCCCGGTGGTGGCCGGGAACCCCAGCCAGGACACCTGCACCGGCGCCGCCTTGTGGGCCAGCGTTAGCAGGCCGTTGTTGCCGGTGTGGCCCGCCAGGTCGATCAGGATGTCGATGCCTTGGGCGCGAATGGCCTCGGCCTGCTGCTCGGGGCTGAACCCGGCCAGAGGCACAAAGTGGTCGGCGTGGCGCTGTACGCGCTCGGTGACGTGATCGTCCCGTGGAAACAGATAGAAGGCGAAAACCTCGAACTGCCGCCGGTCCAGTTGCGCCAGCAGACCCTCCACAAAGTACATCACCGAATGCACCCGGAAGTCGGGGGAGAGGAAGCCGATCTTCAGGCGTCGCCATGGCGAGCCCCGGTGCTCCTGGAAATCGGGCCACTCTGGGCGCAGCGGCGGCTCGAACACGGCGCCGTACTGCCGTGCGGCCGCCGATAGCTGCGCGGCGTCTACCTGGGGATCGGCCAGCATGAACAACAGCTTGTTGGTGTAGTTGCCAGGGTCGTTGTAGCGCAGGGCGATGGCTGTCTCGCAGTCCTTGACAGCCTCGCGCACCTGGCCCAGCTCGCGCCGGTGGATGGCGCTTTGCATGAGTGCGGCGACGCGGTCGTGCAATGTCTCGGCCAGGGCGGCGGCCTTCTGGCTGGCGTCAAAACCCTTGTCGTGTTGCGTCAGCAGATAGCAGCATTCGGCCAGCTTGATCCAGCCGATGGCCTGCTGGGGGCGCAGTTCGCACACTTTTTCCAGCAGGGGCAGTGCGTCGATATTGCGAGCTTGCTCAATGAGCACGTTGGCATAGTTGACAAGTAGCTCGGCGTCTTCAGGCCAGTACACATAGGCCTGTTGGTAAGCCTTGAGGGCGGCGTTGAACTCGCGTTGCTTGTTCAGTGAGAAGCCCAGCAGCCGATGCGCGCTGAGGTGGCGACTGTTCTTGCGCAGGACCTGGCGGCACAAGCGGGTGAGAAGGGGCCAGTCGGAGGCAGCAAGTGCGGCCTGCAGGCGGGACGCGTCCTGGTCGGTGTGTTTGGTGTGCACGGTGGCGCCGATCTACGAGCAAAGGAGCGGGATGTGGAGGCAGTGTGCCATGTACAAAGGGGCCCGATGGGCCCCTTTGGTGTTGCTGTTTCACTGCGCAGCGTGTGGTTTGGTCAGGTTACTTGAGCAGAGACAGCACGCCCTGCGGGATCTGGTTGGCCTGGGCCACCATCGCCGTACCTGCCTGTTGCAGGATCTGGGCACGCGACAGGTTGGCTGTTTCGGCCGCGAAGTCTGCGTCCTGAATGCGCGAACGCGATGCGGACAGGTTCTCAGACGTGATCTGCAAGCTGGAGATGCTGGTTTCGAAGCGCGATTGCAGGGCGCCGAGCTTGGCACGTTCACCGTTGATGAAGGCCAGGGCCGAATCTACGGTCTTGAGCGCGTCGGTGGCGTTGGTGAAGGTGGTCACGTCCAGGTTGGCGACGGTGTGCAGCGATGAGCCACCGTTGTCCAATTGGTTGCTGGCCGAAGTTACGGCGAAGGACTTTTCGGAGTCCAGCGTGATGTAACCGCCCGTGTTGATGAACTCAACGTTGGCATCGGCCGCAAGCGTTTGGGTCGCGCCGTTGCTGGCACCTGCCGCGTCATAGCCGGTAACGGTCACCGCACCCGCGTTGGCGTTCACCGTGTCGCCGATCACGATGTTGTTGCCGGTGGCGTTGGTCAGGATGATCTGCGTGCCATCGGAGTTGAGCGAGGCATTGATGCCGGTTTTGGCCGCTTGTTCGTTGATGGCCGACACGGCAGGGGAGAGGCGGTCGGTCCCCGTGCCTGCGACCAGCGTGAATGAAATGGTGCGGGGGCTGCCGACGTTGTCACCTTCCAGCGTCAACGAATAGGACCCGGCCGCCGCCATGCCACCCAGGTGCACTTCGGTGCGGGCTGTGGCGGTCACGCCAGTGGTGGCCTGTAGGGCATTGATTTGGTCGGCGGTGGCTTTGGCGGTAGCACTTGCAGCCACCGTCAGGGTGCCGGTGCCCAGGTAGCCGCTGACGGCTACCGAGCCGGTGGTCACACCGTTGGTGCCTGTGGTCGCTTGGGTGGCCGATGCGCCAATGCCCGAGCCGTTGGAAGCGACGTTTTGGTTGTTGCCGTACACGCTGGTGCGTAGGTTGGCTGTGGCCGCCACGATGGTCTGGTTGGCGTTTGCACCCACCTGGAACTGCTGCGTACCAAAGGTGCCGTCCAGCAATTTCTGACCGTTGAATTCAGTGGTTTGCGAAATCCGGTCCAGTTCAGCTACCAATTGGCCGACTTCCTGTTGCAGGGCCTGGCGGTCGCCAGCGCTGTTGGAGGCGTTGGCCGACTGCACGGCCAGTTCACGGACCCGCTGCAAAATGTTGCCAGCCGACCCCATCGCACCTTCAGCCACCTGCGCCAGAGAAATCCCGTCGTTCGCATTGCGAACAGCCTGGTTCAGGCCGCGGATCTGGCTGGTGAAGCGCTCGGAAATCGCCAAGCCGGCGGCGTCGTCCTTGGCGCTGTTGATGCGCAGGCCGGAAGACAGGCGCTGGATGGCTGTATTCAGCGACATCTGGCTGGTGCCCAAGTTGCGCTGGGCGGTCAGCGAGCTGATGTTGGTATTGATGGTTGCTGCCATGGCGAAACTCCTTAACGTCGCTAGACGGATCTGTTTGCCGGTTCAAGCGCACCCGTCCGGCTGTCAATGGGGGAACGATGGATGAATTGTGGAGACGCTGCTTTTGGGCGTTTAGGAGATAAGCGGCAAAAAAGTCGTACAACTTGTGCGTTTGCCCCTCAAGTTTTCCGGCGGCGACCCGAAAACAATTGCAACGGTCCGTAAGCGGCCCGCCGTTCACCAGATGGCCTGCAGCGCTGGGAACCCAGGAGGCCAGCGTGGTGCTGGCGCCCCGGCTGGCGGCAACGCCATATTCAGTCAGTTCTTTCTGGAGATTTGCAATGGCTTCCACCATCAATACCAATGTGGCTTCGCTCACCGCTCAGCGCAACCTGGGCATGAGCCAGACCTCGCTGAACACCTCTATCCAGCGCTTGTCGTCGGGCTTGCGTATCAACAGCGCCAAGGACGACGCCGCTGGTCTGGCGATTTCCGAGCGTTTCACCAGCCAGATCCGCGGCCTGAACCAGGCGGTGCGCAATGCCAATGACGGTATCTCCCTGGCGCAAACCGCTGAAGGTGCATTGAAGGCTTCCGGCGACATCCTGCAGCGGGTGCGCGAACTGGCCGTGCAATCGGCCAATGCCTCCAACAGCGCTGGCGACCGCCAAGCCCTGCAGGCCGAAGTGGGTCAGCTGGTGTCCGAGCTGGACCGCATCTCGCAAACCACTGAATTCAACGGCCAGAAGCTGATCGACGGCACCTTTGGTACGCAACAGTTCCAAGTGGGCGCCAACGCCAACCAGACCATCGTGGCGGCCACGGGCAACCTGCGCACCACGGTGTACGGCAACAACCAAAACGTGGCATCTAACGGCTCGGGCATCGGCGCTTCGGCCACTCAGGCCACCGCTGGCACCAACGGCGTGACCACGGGTTCTGTGGCCATCGCTGGCTACCTGGGCACCGGCACCCTGACGGTGGCTGCGAGCGCCACGGCCAAGGCCACGGCTGACCAAATCAACGCACTGAAGGCCGACACCGGCGTGACGGCCACCGCACGCACCGAGGTGCGCCTGGGTGGCATGGCCGCGGCAGGTTCGTACTCGCTGACGCTGGAAGGCGACAACGTGGGCGCCGCCCGCACCGTGTCCTTCACGCTGACCTCCGCCACGGGTACGGACCGCCTGTCGGCCGCCGTGTCCGCGATCAATGACCAGTCTGCCAAGACCGGTATCAATGCCTCGCTCAGCTCGGACGGCAATCAGATCATCCTGACCAATGCCACCGGCAACAATATCGTGGTGGGTGATACGACCAACGCAAATGCTGCAGCAGTGACGGTGACTGCATACGATGCCGCAGGTGCAAGCACCGGCACTGCCCGCACCCTGGCTGCCGATACCGCCGCGGAGAACGTGAACACTGGCGGCTACATCACGTTGGACTCGGAGAAGTCCTTCGCTGTGACCTCGGCCAGCAACCAACTGGACAACGGTGGCTCTGCCCTGCAAACCGTGGCCAACCTGGATGTGACCACGTTCAGCAACGCCACCAACGCCCTGAAGACGGTGGACTCTGCGCTGGCCTTCATCAACGGTGAGCGTGCCAAACTCGGTGCTCTGCAATCGCGCTTTGAAACGTCGATCAGCAACCTGCAAGTGACGTCGGAAAACCTTTCTTCCTCGCGCTCGCGTATTCTGGATGCCGACTTCGCCGCAGAAACGGCCAACCTGTCGCGTGCCCAGATCCTGCAACAGGCCGGTACGGCAATGGTGGCCCAGGCCAACCAGCTGCCCCAAGGTGTGTTGGCCCTGCTGCGTTAAGCGGCGGGCATGGCAGCCAGGGCGTTGCAGCGCCCTGGCGAACCTCAGGCGGCGGCAGATTTCTGTCGCCGCCCTTTGGCTTTTGGAAGGCGGGTGCCAGGACCGCTGGATAAGACGGGTTTCCTGGCGTGTTTACGGACGTTCTTGATCGCCGTTCGGCGCCATAATTTCCGTTGACCAGTTCAGGAGGTTTGTATGGCAACCATTTCATCCCCAGGCGTCGGCACGAACGGACTTGATGTCAAGAGCATCATTTCCCAGCTGGTCGCCCTGGAAAAGAGGCCCCTGGACACGCTGAAATTGCAAGCGGCCACGGTCAATACCAAGATTTCTGCCTTTGGACAGATCAAGTCGCTGGTGTCCACGCTGCAGGACGCAGCGGGCAAGCTCACCAGCGTGACCGGTTGGAATGGCGTGGCCACCACGTCGTCCGACTCCAAATTTGTTTCCGCCACCGCCGTAGGGGGCACGCTGCCCACAACGTTCAGTGTCGAGGTCCAGAGCCTTGCCAAGGCGCAGGCCACTGCGTCCGCCGCTTTGCTGCCCGTGGGCGGAGCGCTCGGATCCGGTACGCTTCGCCTCGAACTGGGCAAGTGGAGTGTTGCACCAGCATCGTTCACACCTGGTAGCGGTCAGCCCGTAGACATCACTATCAGTGCGAGCGACAAGCTGTCGGACGTGGCCAGCAAGATCAATGGCGCCAATGCAGGGGTAACGGCGTCGGTACTCAGTGATGCGTCGGGCGAGCGCTTGCTGCTGCGCAGCAAGAGCACCGGCGAGGAGTTCGGGTTTCGCCTGAGTGTGATGGAGGACGGCGACACCGACCCCCAGAGTGCAGGCAACACCGACGCCACAGGCTTGTCCCGCCTCGTCAACGGTGCCACGGTCACGCAGGCGGCCGCCGATGCCAAGGCCACGGTCAACGGGATCGCGGTGTCTTCGGCCACCAATACGTTTGCGTCCACGATTTCGGGCGTGACCTTCAAGGCCGAGCAAGTGACGACGGCTCCCATTGATATCACCGTGAGCAAGGACAACTCCGCGATCCAGTCCAACATTGATGGATTCGTGAAGGCCTACAACGCCATCAACCAGTTGCTGCAGGACGCCACCAAGTACGACGCCGCAACCAAGTCGGCAGGGTTGCTGCAAGGCGACTCGACGGCTGTGGCGCTTCAAAACTCTCTGCGCAATGCCATCCAGTCGGTCACTACAGGGGGCGGTGCTTTCCAGCGGTTGGCGGACATTGGTATTACCCAGCAACTGGGCGGAGACCTGGTGGTCGATTCCTCCAAGCTCACCAAGGCGCTGTCCGAGAACCCCGACGACGTGAAAAACCTGTTCCGCAATACCGGTGGCGGCTCCGCCGACGGCATTGCCGTCCAGCTGAAGGCGTTGACCACCAACCTGCTCTCCAACGATGGTTTCTTTAAATCCAAGGATGCCACCCTGCAGCTGAGCCTCAAGCGCAACAGCCAGGACCAGACGCGGGTGAATGAGAAGGTCGAGTCATTTGAAAAACGCATCACGCAGCGGTATAACGCGCTCGATACCCAGCTGAGCAGCCTCAATGGCCTGAATGCGTATATCTCTCAGCAGGTCACTGCCTGGAACAAATCGACTGGTTAATCAGGGGCTTCAGTTTTTCTGGCACATGCCGATAACTTAAGTAATACCTCGGAAGGATTGTCAGCATGTTCAGCGCCTACAGCCCCCGTGCAGCCAACGCTTACCAGCGTATCAATGTGGAAACCAGCATGCACACGATGGACCAGCACCAGTTGGTCAGCCTGCTGTATGAAGGTGTCCTCAATGCCATCGCCACTGCGCGTGGCGCCCTGGCACGTGGTGATGTGCTGGCCAAAGTCAATGCCATCTCCAAGGCCGTGCGCATTCTTGAGGAGGGCCTGAGCACCTCGCTCGACAAGGTCGATGGGGGCGAACTGGCTGAAAATCTGGGTGCGTTGTACGACTACTGCATGCGCCGCCTGATCCTGGCCAACGCACGCAACGACGACGCCATCATGCAAGAAGTCATGCGCCTGATTGAGCCCGTGGCCCAAGGCTGGAACGAAATCAAGAAAACCGGCACCGCGGCTTCGTCCGATGCGCCCGCCGCCACTGGCCAGCCTGTTCTGGTGGAGGCATAAACCATGTCACACATGCTGATTGACTATTACAAGGCGATTGAAGACAGCAGCGCCAAGATGCTGGAGGCCGCCAAGCTCAAGGACTGGGACGGCGTGGTGCGCTACGAAGGCGCCTGCGCTGTGCTGATCGAGCAACTGCGCTTCAAGTCGCAAGAGCACGAGCTTTTGCCCGAGCACAAACGTGAGAAGACCCGGATCATGCAACGCATCCTGCGCAACGATGCCCAGATTCGCTGCCTCGCTGAGCCCTGGCTGGCGCAGTTTGAACACCTGTTCGAAGGCCAGCCGCAGATGATGCATTGAGACAGGCGCTGAGCCCAAAGCTAAGCCGACCGCGAGGTCGGCTTTTTTGCGGATAAAATCCCCTACAGCGCTTATAAATAAAGCGTATTAAGCTATCAAATTGAGAGTAAAAATCGGCCCCCGCCGCATGGAGCGAGTGCGCCTGGGGGGACGCAGCAAGGTCGCTGGTTGGGAGCGCTGCGCCCCCGTGATCGCTGGCGAAAACGTGCCTCTAGGGCTTATCCAGAAATCGCAGGTAGCTATCAAATTAGGGGTTTTCCGAGTCCCTGCTGTTCGATACTGGCGCGTTCCAAGGCCAGGGATGCCAAGCAAGGGTCGTCCCGCAGAGAGGGCATCGTCCCCTTGCCCACAGCGCGCAGCGCTGTGAGAGCGAGGGGAGGCGGCGCAGCCGCTCAGGGGAGTGCCGCTGCTATACCTGCATGTTCATGATGTCGGTATAGGCCTGCACCATCCTGTTGCGCACATGCAGCGTGGCTTGAAACCCGATCTGGGCCTTCTGGATCGCCACCATGGTTTCTTCGAGGCTGACAGAGGGGTTATCCATCTGCACTTCGGTCTGCAGGTTGGAGGCGCGGTTCTGTGCAGCGCTGACCGATTGCAGTGCACCTTTGAGCGCCCCCGAGAAACCCACGTCATTGGCGTCGTTTTGCGGCGCTGCAGCACGGCGCGCCACGCCAGCGCCCGTGAGCGGGGCGGTAGAGCTTGAGATGCGAAGGTCCATGGCTGTGTCCGTGGGAATGGCGGTATGCTGCGTATCCTAGCCATCGCGCCGGGACCCATCGCTCTGAATTGATGGCCAAACGCGCGGCTTATCCAGCGAACATTTTGGAGGTGTGACCGAATAATCGACCCCACGCTTTGGTCCTCGCCGGGCCACCCTACTGGAAAGCAAGATGTCTGCAGTTGCTGAAATTCCTCTCACCCCCCCTGCCAGCTCGAACTGGCTGCAGCGGCTGTCTGCCCTCGACAGGGCGCAGCGCATGCGGCTGGGTGTGGGCGCTGCGCTGTTGGTGGCGGTGGCCATTGCGGCCATCGTGCTGGGGCGCCAGCCTGACTATCGCGTGCTGTTTGCCAATCTGAGCGACAAGGATGGCGGTGCCATCGTGGCCCAGCTGTCGCAGATGAATGTGCCCTACAAACACGCTGATGGCGGTGGTGCCATCCTGATTCCTGCAGACCGCGTGCATGACGTGCGCCTGCGTCTTGCCACCCAGGGCCTGCCCAAGGGGTCGGTAGCGGGCTTCGAACTGATGGAATCCAGCAAATTTGGGATGACGCAGTTCCAGGAGCGCTTGAACTTTCAGCGGGGCCTGGAGGGCGAACTCACGCGCTCCATCCAGGCATTGTCGTCGGTGCAGGGTGCGCGGGTGCATCTGGCGCTTCCCAACCAGAACGGATTTTTCCGGGAGCAGCAAAAGCCTTCGGCGTCGGTGCTGGTGAGTCTGCACCCGGGCCGCATTCTGGACCGGGCTCAGCTGGCGGGCATCGTGCACCTGGTGGCTTCCAGCGTGCCAGAGCTGTCTCCTTCTGCCGTGAGCGTGCTGGACGATACGGGCAAGCTGCTGTCGCAGTCGCCGGATACCGCCGCAGGAACTGGGGCGGATGCGCAGCAGCTTCTTTACGTACAGCAGATTGAGCAGCAATACACCCGCCGGATCCTGGACATTCTGGAGCCTGTGGTGGGGCGCGACAACGTCAAGGCGCAGGTGACGGCTGAGGTGGATTTCACCCAGACGGAGTCGACCTCCGAACAGTTTCGACCCAACCAGACGCCGGACTCCAGTGCGATCCGGAGTCAGCAGCTACTCGAAAGCCGTGGCAGTGCCAACAAGACCGCCACGGGAGTGCCGGGTGCCGTGGCCAACCAGCCTCCGGCACCATCCGCTGCGCCCATCAATGGCGCAAACCCCGCTCCGAACGCAGGGGGCACGCAAGGGACCGAGGAGCAGATGAACAAGCGCGAGTCCACCATCAATTATGAAGTGGACAAGACCGTACGTGTGACGCGCGGCGGGGCTGGTTCCATCAAGCGCCTGAGCGCTGCGGTGGTGGTGAACTACCAGTCAGCCGAGGAAAAGGGTAAGCCCATCAACAAGGCACTGACCCCGGAACAGCTGGAGCAGATGACGGCGCTGGTGCGCGAGACCATCGGCTTCAACCGGGATCGCGGCGATTCCGTCAATCTCATGAACACCCCGTTCCAGGTGACCGCAACGCAGACCACCGAGATTCCATTGTGGAAGCAGCCTGAAGTGATCGATCTGGCCAAGTCGTTTGCCTGGCCGGTGGGTGCGGTGCTGTTTGCAGCCCTGGTGCTGATGGGCTTGGTGCGTCCAGTCCTCAAGGGCTCTGGTGCGGCGGCCAAGCCCCGCGCCATTCCGGTGGCTGGTGGTCAGCTGGATGCCGTGGAGTCCGAAATGCCTGAACGCCCGGCGCTGCCTGCGCCTGCCAATAAAAACGAGGTGCTTCCTGCTACGCCCGAGCAGTTGCGACTGGAAGAGGCGCGCGTGCTGGCCAAAGAGAACCCGGTGGCTGTGGCCAATATCCTGAAGACCTGGCTGAACGGCGAGCCGGTCTAGTTACCGACACCACGGACGACGACCATGGACGACCAAGGACTCAACGACGCTGCGATCATGCTGATGTCCCTCGGCGAGGAAGAGGCTGCCGAAGTGTTCAAGCACTTTTCGCCCAAGGAAGTGCAGAAACTCGGCGAAACCATTGCGCGCATGCGCTCGGTATCGCGCGAGAAAGTGGACGAGGTCATCAACAAGTTCTCCGGCGCCGCTGCTGCGCAGAGCCTGCTGGTGTCCGACACCGGTAATTACGTGCGCGCCGTGCTGCGCCGCGCGCTGGGCGACGACAAGGCGGGCCTGCTCATCGACCGCATCCTGCAGGGCGGCGACGTGTCGGGCATCGAGAGCCTCAAGTGGATGGACCCACTGTCGGTGGCTGAACTGCTGCGCAACGAGCATCCCCAGATCGTTGCAGCCATTCTGGTGCACCTGGACAGCGATCAGGCGTCGGGCATCCTGATGCACCTTTCAGACCGCCAGCGCAGTGAAATTTTGCTGCGCGTGGCCACGCTGGAAGGCATTCAGCCGACGGCGCTCAAGGACCTCAATGAGGTGCTGTTCAAGGTGCTGGCCGGTGGCGACAAGATCCGCAAGAGCTCGCTGGGCGGTGTCAAGGCGGCAGCCGAGATCATCAACCTGCTGGGCGGGAACATGGATGCCGTGGTGCTCGAATCCATCCGTGGCTACGACCCGGACCTGGCCCAGAAGATCATGGACAAGATGTTCGTGTTCGACGATGTTCTCAAACTCGACAATGCGGCGATCCAATCCGTGTTGAAAGAGGTGGCGTCCGAGACCCTCATTGTCGCCCTCAAGGGGGCGGTGCCAGAGTTGCGCGAGAAATTCCTGACCAACATGTCGTCGCGTGCGGCCGAAGCGCTGCGTGAAGACCTGGAGTCGCGCGGTCCGATGCGCTTGTCCGAAGTCGAGGCGCAGCAGAAAGAAATTCTCAAGACGATTCGGCGCTTGTCCGACGAAGGGCAGATCGTGATCGGAGGCGGCGGTGATGATGCCTTCGTCTAGCCAGCGCTCTTATTCGCGCTTCATTCCCAGCGAGGAAGTGGGCGATTTCACGCAGTGGAAGTTTGGTGCGGTGGACGGCTCCGACCTGGTTGAACCAGCGGAGCCCGAGCCTGTGGCGGAGATTCCTGCCGAAATTGATGAGGCTGCGCAGCAGGCGCTGATTCAGCAGGCATGTGACGACGCCTATGCCGAGGGCTTTGCCCAGGGGCAGGCCCAAACGGCGCTGGAATGGCAGCGGCGCATGGACGAATACATTGCCCAGCAAGGGCACGAAACGGCGCAGCGGCTGCAGAGCGTGGTGCAGACCCTCGATGCAAGCCTGATCGACATGCAGCAGCAGATGGCCCAGCAACTGCTGGAGCTGGCCTGTGACATTGCGCGCCAGGTGGTGCGCCAGGAACTGTCCGTCAACCCCAACGCCTTGCAGCCCGTGGTGAGGGAGGCGGTGGGCATGCTGGTGACCGAGGGGCGGCCTGCCATGGTCCGCCTGAACCCTGCTGATATGGAGGCGATGGCCCAGCCTCTGCGCGAAGAAATCGATGCTCCCGGTGTGCAGTGGATGGCGGATGCTGCGGTGCCGCCGGGCGGTTGCCTGGTGGAATCAGCCGGTACGGTGGTGGATGGCGGCCTGGACAAACGCTGGCAGCGGGCCATTGCCGCACTGGGGCTCCAGTCGCCATGGCAAGAGGAAGAAGAGGGCAGTGATGGCCGTTGAATCTCCTTCAGCCTGGACACGCCTGATGGACGACGCGCGTGCGCGCGTCGCTGAGGGCGCGCCGCTGGAGACGCGCGGCACGCTGACCCGGCTGACGGGCCTGGTGCTGGAGGCTGTGGGCATCCGCGTGCCCGTGGGCTCGCAGTGCATGGTCCAGATGCCGGGGCATGCCCCTGTGCTGGCAGAAGTGGTGGGTTTTTCTGCCGATCGCGCTTTTCTGATGCCTGCGGGAGATATCCACGGACTCTCCAGTGGTGCCAGTGTGGTGCCCGCTGCGCCCTACATCCCCATCCCCCGTCTGGGCGAGCCAGCGCGGGCCATCCAGCGTGCGGGTGTGCTGCGCTTGCCGATGGGCGAAGGCTTGCTGGGCCGGGTGGTGGATGCGCAGGGACTGCCGCTGGACCATGGCGGGCCCGTGCAGGACGTGGTGTCTGAGCCCATGGGGCGCCGCCAGATCAATGCCATGGACCGGGACCCTGTGCGCGAATCGCTGGACACCGGCGTGCGCGCCATCAATGCCCTGCTCACCGTGGGGCGTGGGCAGCGCCTGGGTTTGTTTGCCGGTTCAGGGGTGGGCAAAAGCGTCTTGCTGGGCATGATGGCCCGCTACACACAGGCAGATGTGATCGTGGTGGGGCTTATTGGCGAGCGGGGGCGAGAGGTCAAGGAATTCGTGGAAGACATTCTGGGTGAGGATGGCCGTGCGCGCTCGGTGGTGGTGGCTGCGCCTGCTGATGCCCCGCCGCTCTTGCGCATGCAAGGGGCTGCGTATGCCACGGCGGTGGCCGAGCACTTTCGGGACAAGGGCAAGCATGTGCTGCTGCTCATGGATTCGCTCACCCGCTATGCCATGGCGCAGCGCGAAATTGCGCTGGCCATCGGTGAGCCTCCCGCCACCAAGGGCTATCCGCCTTCCTGCTTTGCCAAACTGCCGCAACTGGTGGAGCGCAGTGGCAACGGGCTGCATGGGGTTGGCTCGATCACGGCTTTCTACACGGTGCTGTCTGAGGGCGATGACCAGCAAGACCCGATCGCTGACGCGGCGCGTGCGATTCTGGATGGGCACATCGTGCTGTCGCGGGCTTTGGCTGAGACGGGGCATTTCCCCGCCATCGACATCGAGCAGTCTGCATCCCGCGTGATGCACAACGTGGTGTCGCGCGGGCATTTTGATCTGGCGCGACGCTTTCGGGCGGTGTATTCGCGCTACCAGAAGAGCCGGGATCTGGTGCAGGTGGGGGCGTACATGAGCGGCTCCGATCCTGCCCTGGACGAAGCCATTCGCCTGCAGCCGCAGATGGCCGCCTTCTTGCAGCAGGACATGTTCGAGTCCGCCTCGATGGACCAGAGCGTGGCGGGCATGGCAGCGGTGTTGGATCATTGAACACCTTGGGTAGTCAGCCATGTCCAGCCTCAACTCGCTCGCCGTCGCTGTGGAAGTCGCCTCCCGCAAACGGGACGACGCGCGCCAGGCGCTGCAGGACATGTTGGCTGCGCAGCAGGCGGCGCGTGCCCAGCTCGACCAGCTGGAAGACTACGCCCGAGAGACCCAGGCGCGTTGGGGCATGAAGGCCGACACCACGATGAAGCCCGAGGTGATGTACCACCACTACCAGTTCATGGACCGCCTGGGCCACGCGGCGGGTGTCCAGAATGGTGTGGTGGGAGATCACGCCCATCGGGTGGAGGCCGCCAGGCGCGCCTTGCTGGAGGCGGAATTGCGTCTGGCAAGCCTGCGCAAGGTCATGGAAAAGCGGCGCCACGACCTGGAGTTGGCCGAAATGCGAAGAGATCAGAAACAAACCGATGAGCGGGCTGCGTTGCAGTACCGCAGTGCGATTCAGGGCTCTGAGGGCCGGGAGTATTGACCATGGAACCCACCAAAATTTCTTCTCCCCAGGGCACCCAGTCCGCCCATGCCGCGCGGCACCGCTCCACAGCGCAGACCCCGGACGCTAACGAACCGGGCGCTGGCGGCTTTCTGGCGCTGCTGGCAGCTTTGGGTGATGGGGCGATGGGCGGGGGCGATGGCGCTCCGCTGGATCTGGCGGCCGCGGGTGCCGCTCCTTCCGATGTGGCTTTGTCGGACGCTGCAAAGGCGGCCATGGAGGCCTCCGCCATGGCTGCCTGGCAGGGTTTGCTGGTGCCCGGCGCCAATGGGCGGATTGATGCTGCGGCGGCAGAGCGCGGGCAGGGCGGCAGCATTTTGAGTGCCGGAGCGCAGATCGGAGCGGTATTGGGGCTGGACGCGCAGGGTGGTAGCGCCCAAGGGGGGCTGGCGTCCCTGGCGGGAACCCTTCTCGGAACAGACGGTCTTTCGCAAGGCGTCGTGGCTGAAACAGCCAGGCTTGATACTTCGGCAGACTTGCAGGAAGGGCTCCAGCCGGTCGGCGGGATGGCGCAGGGCCGAATTTTCTCGCGCATGCAAAGTGCCTTGGCCCAGAAGGCTGATGCAGTGGAAATGTCTACAGGTCGCTCCCTCGGAGGAGGCACTGCGCAGCAGTTGCCTGGCCATCAAGGCGTGGCCCTGGCTGCGGTGCAGATGGCCAGCGAGCGAATGGTGGGGATGCCAGTTGCTGACGCATCGGATCGCAGTCCGGGGGGGATGGTGGACCCGGCGGGTGGCGCTGTGGTCGCCTCCGTTGCAGAGGGGTTGCTGTCTCCGGTAGCGTCCGCGCGAAGCTGGGAGGGCGCAGACGCTGGAGGCCGCTCTGGCGAGGGGCGTTCCAGCGCCGGGGCTTGGTTGGATAGCGGCAGCGGTTCTGCGCCGGTGGAGCCGGGCTCCCTGGATGGGGCCACGGTGTTTGCCGACCCCGCACAGGCAGGTGTTGAGGAGCAGGTCGCCGAGCAGGTGGCTTATTGGGTCAACCAGAAAACACAGAATGCGGAACTGACGCTCAACCGCGACGGGCAGCCGGTAGAGGTGTCGGTGTCACTGTCGGGCAATGAGGCCCACGTGACGTTCCGCAGCGACCAGCCGCAGACCCGTGAGCTGCTGGACCGCAGCATGGCGCAATTGAGTGAGCTGTTGCGCAGTGAGGGCCTCGTGCTGTCGGGCATGTCGGTTGGCACCTCGGCGGGGCAGCGTGACGATGCGGGTGGGGCTGAGCGGCAGGGCCAGCGCGATGGCGCTCGCCAGGCGAAGGTGGTCGCTGCAGCGCCCACTGGCACGGCTTCATTGCTGCGCGGTGGCGACCCGGATCGCGCAGTAGACGTTTTTGTGTGAGCCCGGCGGGCAGACGGGGCTACCCGCCTGTCGACCGCTTCACCCCCGGATCAGAACCTCGCTCGGGCGGCGTCTTTATGCTGCTGCTGGCGGTACGCGAGTACCGTGTTGCTCCCTGCCCCAGAGCACTTCTGATGGGTTGCTTTGCAGTGGTGGCTACTCCTGCATTCCATCAGGTCTTGCCGCTGTAGCGCGACCGAACGCCGTTCCGGTGCTTGCTTGGAGAGTCCATAGCGCAGTGAATGCCATGGTTTTGGGCTTTTATTCTGGCTATTATTGGTTGCAGCCCCGCCCAATAATGGGCTATCCGGTTTTGCTCGCCCATGGATTGCGCGGGCCCGACCCGTCTCCCACCGCAAGGAATCCGCAACGTGTCAGCCAATACTCCCGCAGCGGCCCCGGCCAAAAGCAAGAAGATGCTCATCATCATCATCGGCGTTGTGGTGGCGGTGCTGGTGATTGGTGGCGGCGCGGCGGCTTGGTTCATTTCCAGCCGCTCCCATGCCGACGAAGAAGATGGGGCTGCACCAGCCCGCAAGGAAGCGCCCAAGGTGGCCCCCACGTTCCTGCCCATGGAGAACATGGTGGTGAATCTGGCAGACCCTGGCGGTGACCGGTTTGCCCAGATTGGTATCACCCTGGAGTTGGAAGATGCCAAGACAGCAGAGCAGGTGAAGCTGTATTTGCCCTCCATACGCAGTGGCATCCTGATGCTGGTTTCCCAGCGGACTTCCACTGAGCTGCTGCAGCGGGAAGGCAAGGAAAAGCTGGCTACAGACATCCTGCGGGAAGTCTCCCGCCCCCTGGGTTACACGGTTCCTACGGAGCGTGCACGCGCTGCGGCGACCGACAAGGAAGAGGATGCGGAGGACCGGCCTTCGCGGCGGCGCACAGAGCGCAACCCGGTGCACCGTGTGCTTTTTTCCAGCTTCATCATCCAATGACCCGGGCGAGGACCAGTCATGAGTGATTCGTTTCTTTCCCAGGAAGAAGTTGATGCCCTTCTCGAAGGGGTTACTGGTGAGAGCCAGAAATCGGTCGAGGAGGTTGCGGAGGCGGGCTCCGTACGCAACTACGACATTTCCAGCCAGGAGCGCATCGTCCGTGGGCGTATGCCGACGATGGAAATCGTCAACGAGCGGTTTGCACGCAACTTCCGCATCGGGCTCTTCAACTTCATCCGCCGCAGTCCTGAAATTTCGGTGGGCACAGTGTCCGTGCAGCGTTACAGCGCCTTTCTGCGCGAGCTGGCGGTACCCACGAACTTCAACATTGTGGCCATCCGTCCGCTGCGCGGCAGCGGACTGATCGTGTGCGAGCCCTCGCTGGTGTTCGGCATCATCGACACGCTGTACGGCGGCGTGGGCAAGTTCCAGACACGGATTGAGGGGCGGGACTTTTCGCCCACGGAGCAACGGGTCATCAACCGGCTGGTGGACGTGATCTGTGCTGAATACAAAAAGGCCTGGCAGGGCATTTACCCGCTGGAGCTGGAGTACCAGCGGTCTGAGATGCAGCCGCAGTTTGCCAACATTGCCACCCCCAGCGAAATCGTCGTGTCCACGGCGTTTCAGCTGGAAATCGGGGACCTTTCAGGCGCCATCCATATCTGCATGCCCTACGCGACGCTGGAGCCGATCCGTGATGTGCTGTATTCGTCCACCCAGGGCGACTCCATTGAAGTGGATCGCCGCTGGGTCCGCGTGCTGACCCGGGAAATCCAGGCAGCCGAAGTGACCCTGGTGGCCGAATTGGCACGCGCCGACGCCACCGTGGAGCAGTTGCTGGCCATGAAGCCTGGTGATTTCATCGAGCTGGACCGAGAGCCCCGCATTCGCGCATCGATTGGTGGGGTCCCCATTTTTGAGTGCCAGTACGGAACGCACAATTCCAAGTACGCCATTCGTATCGAAGAATGCCTGCGCAATGCCGACATGAGCTGGCTGGGAGAAAAAGATGTCAACTGAAGAAGATAACAAGGATGCTGGCGCGGAAGACCCGTTTGCGGGTTGGGCCGAGGCGCTTGAAGAACAAAAGCGCACTGACGACAAGCCTGGCGACGGAGAGCAAGGTGGCCCGTTGTCTGGTGAGCCTGTACGCCCTTTCTCCGGTGGCGGCGATGGCACGGTCAACGACATCAACATGGTACTGGACATACCCGTCCAGTTATCGGTGGAGCTTGGCCGCACCAAGGTACCCATCAAGTACATCCTTCAGCTCGCGCAAGGCTCGGTGGTGGAGCTTGATGCCCTCGCGGGTGAGCCAATGGACGTTCTGGTCAATGGCTATCTCATTGCCCAGGGCGAGGTGGTGGTTGTAAATGACAAGTTTGGTATTCGTCTCACGGACGTGGTGACGCCTTCCGAGCGTTTGCGGCGGGTCAGTCGTGGATAGTGGCAGCATGACCCAGACGCTGGTCGTGGTCGTCCTTTTTGTGGGGGCCATGGCTCTACTGCCCTGGCTTGTCCGCCGGTTGCAGCAGCGGCAGGCGGCGGGCAGCGCTGGTGTGGGAGCCGCATCCCGGGTACTGTCTGCAGTGGCTGTCGGCCCCCATCAGCGCGTGGTGACGGTGGAAGTCGGGCCCGAGCATGCGCGAACCTGGCTGGTGCTGGGCGTTACCGCTCAGCAAGTGAGCTGTCTGCATGTGTTTCCTGCTGGTCCGTCAGCTGCCCCCCATTCGGCACCCAGAGCGGAGCCTTCTTTCGCGCAGGCAGTCGCGTCCGCCGTGAACGCCCCAGGAAGCACCGCCAATGGCTGATGTATCGCTCACCCGTCGCGTGGCGCTGTTGGGAGCGGTCGCTTCTGTGGGGTTCATGGGGCATGACCTCGCCTTCGCGCAGGCGTCTGCCGGGTCCCTGCCACTGGTGGTGGGAAGCGGTCCGTCTGGCAACAGCTACTCGGTGCCTATTCAGACACTGTTGTTCTTCACGGCGCTCTCCTTCTTGCCAGCGGTGCTGCTCATGATGACGGGCTTTACCCGGATCGTGATTGTTTTGTCGCTGCTGCGCCAGGCGCTGGGCACCCAGTCCGCGCCGCCCAACCAAGTCATCATCGGGCTGTCGCTGTTTCTCACTTTTTTTGTCATGGGGCCTACCCTGGACCGTGTGTACCAGGATGCCTATGTGCCTTACACCAACAACACCATCAGTTTTGAACAGGCTCTGGAAAAGGCCGAAGCGCCGATGCGCAGTTTCATGCTCAAGCAGACCCGGCAGTCTGACTTTGCCCTGTTTTCCCGCTTGGCGCGGCTGGATTCCAGTGTGACCGCAGAAACTGCACCCCTCAGGGTGCTCGTGCCTGCATTTGTCACCAGTGAGCTGAAATCGGCGTTTCAGATCGGGTTCATGATCTTCATTCCTTTTCTGGTGATCGACATGGTGGTGTCGAGCATCCTCATGTCCTTGGGCATGATGATGTTGTCTCCGGTGCTGGTGGCACTGCCGTTCAAGCTCATGCTGTTTGTGCTTGCGGACGGCTGGAACCTGCTGATCGGCTCGCTGGCTGCCAGTTTTGTACCCTGAAGGAGCTGCCAATGACTTCACAAATGGTGCTGACCATCGGGCGTGACGCGCTGACATTGCTTCTGATGATTTCGATGCCCGTGCTCGGGGTCGTCATGGCGGTGGGACTGCTCGTGAGCATCTTTCAGGCCGTAACCCAGATCCACGAAGCAACGCTTGCGTTTGTTCCCAAGCTGATTGCTGCGATGGTGGTTTTTGCCATTGCAGGCCCCTGGATGCTCAGCACCCTGGTGGACTTTATCCGCCGGACCATCGAATCGATTCCTTCGATGATTGGCTAGCCCGGTGAGAGGGCGAGCTATGGGGTTTTTTCCTGAAGCCGGGTCCTCCAGACACCCGCTTCAAAGCCCGTTGAGGATCGTGTGATCACTTTCACCGAGGCTCAGCTGATGGCTTGGCTTTCGCCCATTCTGTGGCCCTTTTTGCGCGTGCTGGCCGTGTTCTCGGTCGCGCCGGTGTTCTCCATGCGCACAGTTCCCATGCGCGTCAAAATTGGACTGGCGTTTCTGGTGGCACTGTGCGCGCAGGGTGTGCTGGGTGATCAGCCGGTCGTCAGCGTCAATGGTCGTGAGGCGTTTGGTGCTGTTGCTCAGCAGGTGGCCGTGGGCCTTGCGATCGGTTTCTCTGTCAGGCTGGTGTTTGCGGCCGTGGAACTGGCGGGTGAAATCATCGGTTTGCAGATGGGCTTGAATTTCGCGTCGTTCTTTGACCCGTCATCCAATGCGCAGATCAGCGCCGTTGCGCGGTTTTTTGGGCATATGGCCATGCTGCTGTTTGTGGTCATCAATGGCCACTTGCTGATCCTGATGGCCGTGGTGAAAAGCTTTGACCGCTTTCCTGTCGATGGAAACTTTTTGCATGCGCTCGGGCAGATGCGCCTTTATGAACTGGGCTCGTCGCTGTTCGCCAGCGCGCTCTGGATCGCTCTGCCGATGATTGCGCTGTTGCTGTTTGTCAATTTGACGCTGGGCATCATTTCCCGCGTGGCACCGCAAATGAATATCTATGCGGTCGGTTTCCCCGTGACGTTGACTGTAGGCATGCTGGGTATTGTGGCCACACTGCCGCTACTGGAACAACCCGTGCTCGCGCTCATGCAGCAGGCAGTCGATCTGTTTGCTGCTCAGCGGTAGACATAGGTGGCGCTGGGGACAGGTTCAGACCAGCTGGTTTCGGATGGCGTAGACGGTAAGCTCCGCATTGTTGGATAGCTTGAGCTTTTCCAGCACCCGTGAACGGTAGACACTCACTGTCTTTGGACTCAGCATCAGCTCTTCTGCAATGTCCGACAGCCTGCGTCCGGACGCGATTTTGACCAGCGTTTGCAGCTCCCGCTCCGACAAGGCTGTGTGTGGCGCTTCCGGCGTAGGCTGTGCCAGGCTGTCCGCGAGCATCTGCGCCACTTCTGCCGTGAGGTACTTGCGTCCCTGCATGACGGTCCGCACGGCAGCAATCAGCTCGACCGGGTCCCCTGCCTTGTTGGCATATCCTTGCGCGCCAGCTTTCAGGCAGCGCAGGGCGTATTGATCTTCTGGATACATCGAGACCACCAGCACCTTGATGGCGGAATGGGTTTCGCGCAAGCTGGTGAGTACCTCCAAGCCGCTGCGGCCCGGCATATTCAAGTCCAGCAGCAATACGTCGCAGGCGGCGGAGCGCAAGACCTCGCGCAACTCGGAATACCCTCCGGCCTCGCCAGTTACCTGGATGTCGGGCGCCTCGGCCAGCGTATCGCGTATTCCGCGCCGCAAGACGGCGTGGTCATCGCACAGGACCACATGAATCACTGCGCATCTCCTGGAGCTGGTGGTGTTGGGTGCGATGTTAGCGGTATGGACAGGATCACGGACGTGCCCTGGCCGGGCCAACTGCTGATATCCAGCCATCCCCCCACGGTCCGGGCACGCTCATGCAGGCCTTTGAGCCCAAAGGCTTTTGGTTTTTCGAGCATGCAGGGGTCAATGCCTTGCCCATCGTCAGTCACTTCCAATGTCAGGACATCCTCTTTGTCGGAGAGGTCAATGTGCACTGTGCGGGGATGTGCGTGTTTGGAGATGTTGGTTAGTGCCTCCTGCGCTGTGCGATAGGCAACCAGCTGAATATCTGCGGTGGCCCGGATAGATTCGCTGCTGCTGATAACCCGGGCGGGAATGCCCGAGCGACGCTCAAATCCGGCGGCAAGCCATTGCACCGCTGCCACCAGCCCCTGTTCAAGAATCGGGGGGCGCAGGTTCATCATGATGCGTTGGCTTGCTCCAATGGCATGCTGCAGCATCTCTGCCGCTGAGGCTGCATGCTCTTGCATCTCCGTATTGGTGCTATGGCGTCCGATCCATGCCACATCGAACCTGACGGCGGTCAGTGCGCCGCCGATATCGTCATGGATCTCGCGGGCAATGGACGCACGTTCCTGCTCGATCGAGGTTTGCAGATGTTCCGTCAGGTCAGCTAGTCGGCGCTCCGAGGCTTCCAGTTGCGCGACAGCCAGTTCGCGCGCGTGACGGGCTTCATGAACCTCCAGGGCGCGTGCAATGACATGCGGCAGCCGCTGAAGGTCGTCTTTAAGCAGGTAATCGGCAATGCCCAGGCGGATCGCATCTACAGCTGCTGCCTCGCCGATGGCTCCCGACAGAAGGATAAAGGGGGGTGTTGCGGCTTTTGCACCACATGTGCCCACGCGTCCAGTGCCGTGAAGCCGGGCAGCCGGTAATCTGCCAAGATGATGTCAAACGGCTGGATATCTGTGAGCCGCTGGAATTCGGAGAGCGAATCCACCCGATGGAGGTGGCCGTGGAGACCGGAGCGCCGCAGGGTCAATGCGGTCAACTCATGATCCGCCAGTGAATCTTCAAGATGCAGGATGTTGAGGGTCTGGTCTGATGCTATGGTGACCATAGGAGCGCTATCATAGGATACAAATTGGAACAAACAAGGGTGTTTGTCCGATTGGGATGGTTTCAGCGTCAGCGTCCAATGGGCGCTGACACCACGGTGCACACGGGCTTGGGGCCACTGTGCGGGTGTCGTAGTTCTGTGTTTTTGCGTGCTTTGCTGCTGCGTGCCGCGATGGAGAAACGATGCAATCTACGCTAACAACGTCTGGAGGACCTGCTGTCCAGGTTCCCGTCATGGTGGCGGCAGAACTGCAGGATTCGTTGCTGGTTGTTATGCATGACCTGCATCGCCTGGAAGGACTGCTCAACCATGCTACCGATAACCTGCTGGAACGCTTTGGGGAGGCAAACGCGGTGCTGACGGATGCTGCCGTTGCAGATTCCCCGGAACTGGTGGCTGCCCGCGCTGCGCTGCGCAGTGCAGTGACTGAGTTGCAGTTCCAGGATATGGCGTCCCAGCTGATATGGCACACGACCAAGGTGCTTCAAGGATGCGCGTTCCGTTTGGCTTCCGAAGCCATGGGCAATGAAGATGGCGAAGAAGCGGCGCCCTTTGCGGAGATGGCGCCCGACCGGCCTAACCCTGTCACGCAGAGCGAGATGGATGCTGGTTCGGTGGACCTGTTCTGATCTTTACATCACTGGTTAACCTATATATTTAAGTCAGTTGGAGCCTTACATGCAATCGATCCTTGCCGTAGATGATTCACCGTCCATGCGGAAAATGGTGTCGTTCACTCTGACGGGTGCCGGCTATCACGTCGTGGAGGCGGTGGATGGGCAGGATGCCCTGGAAAAGGCCGAGAGCCACAATATTGATCTTGTGCTGGCTGACCAGAACATGCCCCGGCTTGACGGGATCGGGCTCACTCGGAAACTGCGTGAGAACCCTAAGTTCAAGACCATTCCCATTCTGATCCTCACCACCGAGTCCAGTGATCAGATGAAGCAGGCGGGACGTACTGCTGGCGCGACCGGCTGGTTGGTCAAGCCCTTCGATCCCAATCGCCTGATTGAAGTTATCCAGAAAGTGATCCGCTGAGTCGGGTTGTCCGGGATCACCAAGTACACAGGAGCCCATGATGGCGGAAACTTACCAAGAAGGATCGGGTGCAGGTGCTGACTTCGACCTGAGCCAGTTCTATCAGATCTTTTTCGAGGAAGCGGGCGAAAATCTGGACCAGATGGAGCAGATGCTTCTGGATCTGGATTTGAGTAGCGCCAATGACGAAGAACTCAATGGCATCTTCCGGTGCGCCCATTCCATCAAGGGTGGTTCAGCCACTTTTGGATTCTCGGATGTTGCGGAGTTGACCCACCAGATGGAGTCTCTCCTGGACCGCTTGCGCCGCCACGAGCTCCAGCCGATTCCGCAGATGGTGGATGTGCTTCTCGAATCTGCCGACGCCTCACGGAGCCTGCTGGCCCGCCACCAAGCAGGTGGGCAAGGCGAAGCTGTTTCCACCACCTCACTGGTGCGTCGCATTAGTGAACTTGCTGCAGGGCTGGTCCCCGGGGATGCCCCTGCTGTCGCTCCGCCCCCGCCGCCAGCCGCACCTGCTCCAACTCCAGCTCCAGCTCCACAGGCTGCAGCACCAGCGCCAGCACCGAAGGTAGTGACACCGGCGGTGGCCGGACAGGCGCGGACCCTGGAGATTCAGATTGGGCCCTTGGATCGACTGGAGCAGGCGGATGCCATCAAGGAGCTTTTTCGGGATATCCCGGGCCTCGGGGCGATCCGTGACATAGAAAGTCCACAGGCCAATACGCGGAGTTTCGCGGTGGAAACCACCTCCACCAACGACGATCTGCTCGACCTGTTTGCCTTTCATGTGGCCAAGGAACAGGTGCTGATCCGTGACGCTGCGGCGCCAGCGTCGGGCGCTGCCGCCGACGAGGATGAAGAAACCGTCCTTGCTGCTGGCGCCGCTGGGGGTGAGGCCTACGGTTTCTTCAGCGAAGCGCCTGGTGCCCCACGTGTGGATGCACCTCACGCAGCGCAGGCCCCGGCCCAAGCTGTGAAGGTTGCTGCTGCCCCCAAGGCCAGCGAGCCCAAGGTTGCCATGCAGGCGCAGATGGAGTCCACGACCATTCGGGTCGATGTGAAAAAGGTCGACCAGCTCATCAATCTGGTGGGCGAACTGGTGATCACCCAGGCGATGCTGGCGCAAAACAGCCGGGGCTTGGATGCTGGGGCGTACCAGCAGTTGCTGGCAGGGCTGGCTGACCTGGATCGCAATACCCGCGATCTTCAGGAGTCGGTCATGTCGATCCGCATGATTCCGATGTCCATCGTCTTCAGCCGTTTCCCCCGCATGCTCCGGGACCTGGCCAACAAGCTGGGCAAGAAGGTGGAACTGGTGACGCTGGGCGAAGCCACCGAACTGGACAAGGGGCTGGTGGAAAAGATCACCGATCCGCTGACTCACTTGGTGCGCAACAGTTGCGACCACGGTATTGAGATGCCCGCAGACCGATTGGCTAAAGGCAAATCCGAGCATGGGACCATCACGTTGTCTGCCTCTCACCAAGGTGGCTCGATCGTGATTGAGGTACGTGACGATGGCCGTGGGCTCTCGCGCGAAAAGATTCTCAGCAAGGCCCAAGAGCGTGGCATTGAAGTGTCCGAGCAGATGAGCGACGCGGAGGTCTGGCAATTGATCTTCGCGCCCGGCTTCTCCACAGCTGACGAGGTGACGGATGTGTCCGGGCGTGGAGTGGGAATGGATGTGGTCAAGCGCAACATCGCTGCACTCAATGGTTCGGTCGAAATCGATTCCGCTGAAGGCTACGGGATGAAGGTTTCTGTGCGCCTGCCGCTGACGCTGGCCATCATGGATGGCATGTCCGTTGGCGTGAGTGATGAGGTCTACATTCTTCCGCTGTCTTCGGTGGTGGAGTCCTTCCAGGTCAATGCAGACGATGTGAGCACCGTGGCCCAAGGTTCGCAACTGGTGAAAGTGCGCGATGAATACATGCCGGTGATTGCGCTGGAGAAAATTTTCCAGGTGCCGCGTTTCGATCCCAACAAATCCAGCAACATCATGGTTGTGGTCGAGGCGGATGGCAGCCGTGTGGCGCTGTTGGTTGATGAGTTGCTGGGCCAACACCAGGTGGTGGTCAAGAACCTGGAGTCGAACTACCGCAAGGTTCCCAACGTATCGGGGGCCACCATCTTGGGTGACGGCACGGTCGCACTCATTCTGGACACAGGCGGTTTGGTGCGCAGGGCGCGCCACTAGATTCAAGCGGCCGTTCCCAGGGGCACGGCGCTGTCACGAAAGGAGAAGCACCATGAGTGTGATGGGTAAAACAGCAGAGGCGGTGCCAACGGGCACCCGTGAATATCTGACTTTCCGTCTCGACCAGGAAGAGTACGGTATCGACATCCTGAAGGTGCAGGAGATACGTGGCTATGAGCCCCCGACACGGATTGCGAACGCCCCTAACTTCATCAAGGGTGTCGTCAATTTGCGCGGCACCATCGTGCCCATCGTTGACATGCGGCTCAAGTTCAACTGCGCGCAGGCCGACTACAACAGCTTCACGGTGGTCATCATTCTGAACCTTCGCAACCGGGTGGTCGGAATCGTGGTGGACTCCGTCAGCGATGTGATGGAGCTGACACCTGAGAGCATCCGTTCGGCGCCTGATATCGAAAGCGCCATCGACAACAGCTGCATCCTGGGGCTGGGGTCGGTGGGCGAGCGGATGCTGATTTTGCTGGACATCGAGAAACTCATGTCCGGCGTAGACATGGGGCTGGTCACTGCCAACGAGTAGGACTCCTCCGTCACCAACGTGGTGGGCCCGGCACCTGCCAGATTTCAGGTGTGGCTTGCAGATCTCTAGGAGCGAACAGGATTTCCCGTCGGATGATCAATATGGCCCAACCCACCAGTGCCTCTTCAACAGCCCGGCCTCCCGTTGGCAGGGCGGATCCAGCGTTTGCCACTGCTGCAGCGCCGTCGGGGCCGCTGGCTCAGGGGCGTGAATTCGTCTGGACCAATGCAGATTTTGCGCGGGTGCAGGCCTTGATCTATCAACGGGCCGGGATCAGCTTGCACGATGGCAAGCACGCCATGGTGTATAGCCGCCTTTCACGCCGCTTGCGGGACACGGGCCATAGCAGTTTTCACGACTATCTGGGATGGCTGGAGACGCACGACGGGCCGGAGTGGCAGGAGTTCATCAATGCCCTGACCACCAACCTCACTGCGTTCTTCCGCGAGCAACACCACTTTGAGATTTTTGCTTCGCACCTGCGGAGCAAGCCCTCTGCCAGCTGGAAGGTATGGTGCAACGCGGCATCCACCGGAGAAGAGCCTTATTCCATTGTCATGACCGCGTTCGAGGCGCTCGGAGCCAACGCTTCTTTCAAGCTGACTGCCAGTGACATTGATTCCCGCGTGCTGGCGACGGCGGCGCAAGGGGTGTACCGCCTTGACAGTCTCAAGGGGCTGAGCCCGGAGCGCCTGCAAAAGTTTTTTCTGCGGGGAAAGGGTGGCAACTTGGGGATGGTGCGGGCCAAGCCGGAGTTGCGCCGCGCGATTGACTTTATGAGCGTGAACCTCATCCGGGACGACTGGCCATTTAAAGAGCCCTTCGATGTGGTTTTTTGCCGCAATGTGATGATCTACTTTGACGCCGCCACGCAGCGACGCGTGCTGGAAAGGATTCACCGGGTCCTGAAACCCGGGGGCATGCTGTTTGTGGGGCATGCCGAAAACTTTAGCGAGTCCAGAGACCTGTTTACGCTGCGTGGCAAGACCGTGTACGAGCGTCGCTGACCTGCCATGTTGCTTCGCACCTAGCCCATGACCAATATTCCATCAGGATCCTCTCTTTCTCCGGCCGCCGCCTCTTCTGGCGCGTCCGAGCGGCGCCGTGCCCCTCGCATTGCGCCGTTGAGTGCGGACATCTACTCTGCGGGGGCAGGTCCTGCAAGGGAATCATCGCTGCAAGATCTCAAAGCGCGCAGCCGCAAGCCTGGGGAGGCATCATTTTTCTACCTGGACCATCATTTCCAGCACAACGCTGTGAAGGTGCTCCCTGGTGAGTATTTCGTCGGCGACGAGAACATGATCATCATGACCGTGTTGGGGTCGTGTATTGCCGCCTGCTTGTGGGACAGCCGCGCGCATGTGGGAGGGATGAACCATTTCATGCTGCCCGATGGTGACGTGGCGGATGCGTCGGGCCGCTATGGTTCATACGCGATGGAATTGCTGATCAACGAGATGCTCAAGCTGGGCGCCCGGCGCGAGACCATGCAGGCCAAGATATTTGGCGGGGCGCAGGTCATGCACAACTTCACGACCATGAACGTCGGAGAGCGCAACACCAATTTTGTTTTGAACTACCTGCACACGGAGCGGATTCCCATCGTCTCCGAGGATGTATTGGATATTTATCCGCGCAAGGTGGTTTTTTTCCCCATCACGGGGAAGGCCATGGTCAAGCGATTGGCACACGCACATCCCGAAACCCTGGTGGCCCAGGAAGTGCGTGGCAATGCAGCTACTGTGGCAAAGACTACCTCGGGCGGTTCTGTCGATCTGTTTTGAGGAAGGCGTGAGTTAATGAGCAGGAAAATCCGGGTGATCGTGGTGGACGATTCGGCGCTGGTCCGTAGTCTGCTGTCCGAGATCATCAACCGGCAGCGGGACATGGAGTGCATTGGCACGGCCAACGATCCCTTGGTGGCACGCGAGATGATCCGCGAGCTCAATCCTGATGTCATCACACTGGATGTTGAGATGCCACGGATGGATGGCATCGATTTTCTGGGGCGTCTGATGCGCTTGCGCCCGATGCCAGTGGTGATGATTTCCACGCTGACGGAGCGGGGCGCCGAGGTGACCATGAAGGCGCTCGAACTGGGGGCCGTCGATTTTGTGGCCAAGCCCCGGGTGGGGCTGGCCAGCGGCCTCAATGATCTCGCTGCGCAGATCGTGGACAAGATCCGTGTGGCTGCGGTCGCCCAGGTCCGCCGTGCACCCGTGCGTGACGCTGCGCCAGCAGGGGGCGGCGCCGGGGCTGCTGTTGCGCCCCCAGCCTCGGCTCTCCTGGGCCGTCTATCCACCGAAAAACTGATCTGTATTGGTGCGTCCACAGGGGGAACGGAGGCCATCAAGGAGGTGCTGGTGCAAATGCCTGCGGATTCGCCCGCGATTGTCATTACCCAGCACATGCCTCCAGGGTTCACCACCAGCTTTGCTGCCCGCTTGAATGGCTTGTGTCAGATTACGGTCAAAGAGGCGGTCAATGGCGAGCGCATCTTGCCTGGCCATGCCTACATCGCGCCGGGTGGCACCCAGTTCCATGTAGCACGTAGTGGTGCCAACTATGTGGCGGTGGTGGATGATGGTCCGCCCGTGAATCGTCACAAGCCCTCGGTGGAAGTGCTGTTCAAATCTGCCGCCGCAGTGGTTGGACGCAACGCCTTCGGCATCATGCTCACTGGAATGGGTAATGATGGAGCGGCTGCGATGCGCGAAATGAAGGACGCCGGCAGCTACAACTATGTGCAGGATGAGGCGACCTGTATTGTCTTTGGCATGCCGCGTGAGGCCATTGCCCATGGCGCTGCTGATGAGGTTCTGCCGCTGGGGCAGATCGCGCCTGCGCTGATCACCCGTCTGCGCGGCGCTACTGATCGGCTGCACCACCGCATCTGATGGGATAACGCGCCCCTTGAGCGCTGCAGGCTGGATGGTTTCCTGCGGGCCGCGCTATGTTCCCCGACCGGCTTACGCTATGCGGATAGGGCTGTCCAGCGCTCCAGTGCGGCCATCAACTCGTCTTCGATCGCGCCCGCCCTCGCGGTCATGACTGCTGCCCGCGCCGGATCGGTGCTGTAGAGGGTCCCATCTGCCAGCGCCTCTTGGAGCGCCTGCTGTTCGGATTCCAGGCTGGCGATCTGCGCCGGGAGCTGATCCAGTTCGCGCTGCTCCTTGTAGCTAAGCTTCTTTTTTGATAGCTGCTCGGGCTTGCTGGATAAGCGCTGATCGGCATTTTGACTCAAACTTTCCGCATCAACCTTTTTGGTGGCGGGTGCTGAAGCGTTGAGAGCCCTACTGCGCTTGGATTGCAGCAGCCAGTCCTGCACGCCGCCTTCGTACTCTCGCCACAGTCCATCGCCTTCAAATGCGATGGTGCTGGTGACGACGTTGTCGAGAAAGGTTCGGTCGTGGCTGACGAGGAAGACCGTACCTTCATAGTTCTCCAGCAGCTCTTCTAGGAGATCCAGCGTGTCGATGTCCAGATCGTTGGTGGGCTCATCCAGCACCAGGACGTTGGCAGGACGGGCGAACAGCCGCGCCAACAGCAAGCGGTTACGTTCCCCACCCGATAGCGAGCGAACCGGAGAGTGCGCGCGGGCCGGAGAGAACAGGAAATCGCTCAGATAGCTTTTTACGTGTTTGCGCTGGTTGCCAATCTCGATCCATTCGCTGCCAGGGCTGATGAAGTCTTCCAGCGTGGCATCCAGATTGACCGCGTGGCGCATCTGGTCGAAATACGCAACTTGCAGGTTGGCTCCCTGGCGGATGGTGCCCTCGTCAGGCGCCAGCTCGCCAAGGATCATCTTGAGCAGCGTGGTCTTGCCCGCTCCGTTGGGGCCGATCAGTCCCACCTTGTCGCCGCGCAGGATGGTCCCCGTGAAGTTGCGAACAATCGTTTTGTCGCCGAACGATTTGCCCACCCCGGTCAGTTCAGCGACGATCTTGCCCTGGTAGCCATTGGAACCACCGGTTGCCACATCCATGCGAACGCTGCCGACCACCTCGCGACGTGCTTCGCGGCGCGCACGCAATTGCTCCAGGCGGCTGATGCGGCTCTGGCTGCGCGTACGGCGTGCTTCGACGCCACGACGTATCCAGACCTCTTCCTGCGCCAAAAGCTTGTCGGCTTTGGCCGAGATGACAGCCTCCTGCGCCAGCTGCTCTTCTTTCTGTATCTGGTATTGCGCGAAGTTTCCGGGGTAAGACCGGAGCTGGCCTCGGTCGAGTTCCACAATGCGCGTGGCGACCCGGTCCAGGAACGATCGATCATGGGTGATCGTGACAACGCTGCCGGGAAAGTCGAGCAGAAGGTCCTCCAGCCATTCAATCGAATCAAGATCCAGGTGGTTGGTCGGCTCATCCAGCAACAGTACGTCTGGGCGTGCCACCAAGGCTTGTGCCAAGGCCACGCGTTTTTTGGTTCCGCCCGACAGCGTGCCGACCACCGCGTCCGGATCAAGGTGCAGCCGCTGCAGGGTTTCCTCCACCCGTTGCTCCCAGTTCCAGGCGTCGTACGCTTCAATCTCCGACTGCAATGCATCCAGATCCAGTCCTTCCGCGCCCGACAGGTACTGGTCGCGGATCGCGATGACCCGCTGCAATCCTTCGGATGCCGACTTGAAGATGGTGGCGGCAGCGTCCAGGGAAGGTTCCTGGGCCACAAATGCAATCCGCACTCCTTGCTGTACCTGGAGCGAGCCGTCGTCAGGTTTTGCCAGGCCGCCAAGAATTTTGAGAAGCGAGGATTTGCCTGCGCCATTGCGGCCGATCAGGCCGACACGTTCCGCAGTCTCCAGAGAAAAGCCAGCGTGGTCCAGCAATGCAACATGCCCAAATGCGAGTTGGGCGTCCAGTAAGGTGATAAGTGCCATAAGAGCAAGATTATCGGGGCGGGGCCGTATAAGCCTGTTGGGGATCTTCGGCGCTGCTTCAGTGGGCTCGTCTCTTCACATGTGTAGTGCTGTGCATGTGACATGCGCTTGCAGCACTGTGTGTATGCGCCTGTTGCTCCGTCCGCGCTTCGGTAGAACCCAGACATCGAATGAGTCGGGCGCTCTTGCCGCCCAAGAGTGGCTGCGGGAGCGCTTGCCCCGTAGCCTTGCGAATTTTCGTCCCCATCTCTTTCCAGCCTCTTTAAACTAGTGCTATAGTCGAGGGCTTCGCTACTGAGGCGGTTCTGCAGAAATGTGGTGATGCTGAAGATGTGGGTGGTGATGGGGTCTAGGTCCTGTTGCTGCTGATGTTGAGAAGGTGGAAGAAGAA
>Ga0209958_1000289_pt1 | contig 123214 bp, 129 predicted proteins | sample ThiBio_inoc_plan_FD_183942 | JGI IMG/M metagenome (GOLD analysis project Ga0209958, IMG submission 183942) | Wastewater bioreactor microbial communities from Cape Town, South Africa - Thiocy_inoc_plan (SPAdes) | ecosystem: Engineered > Bioremediation > Thiocyanate > Unclassified | place: South... | reverse complement strand
TGGAACGAACACTGTTTTCTTTTGACAAAAAGCTATTTTTACCCCAATATTTTTCTTACTCTTTAACAGCTTAATAAAATCAATAAGTTACTATATCAGTTAAAAACTTTGGGTATTTCTGCCTTTTGGGATATAACTTGATGTTTTAGCTTATATTATTTTCATTATTTTATAGTTCATGACGGCATACGTCATTTAGAAATATACACAACAGGGTACAAAACTTGATGTATCGTTCATGACGGCATACGTCATTTAGAAACTAATCCTAACCAACCAAATCCAAATGATCCTGTTCATGACGGCATACGTCATTTAGAAAAACTTCTGTACAAGCTTGCTTAGGAATAGCAGGTTCATGACGGCATACGTCATTTAGAAATACATAGCAGCTGCTTACATTATTTTGGGGATGTTCATGACGGCATACGTCATTTAGAAAATACGGCGCAATTCTGGCACGTTCACGAACCCGTTCATGACGGCATACGTCATTTAGAAAATCGTTGTTACTCAAGACAATAACCGGCTTATGTTCATGACGGCATACGTCATTAGAAATACAGGCATCACGTTAAAAATACACAAGTCCAGTTCGTGACTGGCATACGTCACATAAATTAATGTTCTAACTGGAGATAAGATTTAAATCGAAAACCACGATGTATCAAAGCGTTTAAAGAAATAGGAAATCTAATTATGGCAGTTTGTAATACTTGAAGAACCCATGTTTTTTCGGCTAAAAATTCAAATAAGATTTTATCATCACATATCCTCGGGCCAGTAAAGATATCTGTCTGATAAGCCAGCCCTATCCATAATGACTCCAACAATATATGTTTATCCAAATCGACTAAGACCAAAGTTAAAGTTTCCTCAAAGATACAATCATGGCTAAGGAAAAGAAGATAGCAGTGAGAATATACACAAACCACACCTTCTAACACTTTACCCTCAACCATAACCCCTGTCTTTTTCCCCCTAACCATGACTTCAGACTGCGGGGAACTATTCTTCTCCATGTCTTGGATCAATGCTAAACCGATATAATCAGCCACATACATATTCAACTTTGCCTAATAAAATTATTACCGATTATATTTCCATCTATTACTTTGACTCTACTTCCGATCATGCATCATTTCATATGACTGCGCTCTTAATAAATCTTCTTTGGTTCCAAAAGATTGATTGCGTAACTGATTAATCGATTGCTGTTTACTAGCATCACTCGCATCACTTTTTAAAATTTGGTCACGTTCAGCCAAATATCCATTCACCTGCGTTTGCCATCCTGCTTCTTCTTGATCGACTTTCTCTAAACGATCCGCCGCTTCAGGCCCTAATAAGCTTTCACGCATATTGCGCAGCTCTTGTGCAGAGCCACCCTTTTCCCGTACCTCTTGGGTTAATTGTTGCAATTCAGCAAATTGCATCGAAACCCGAACGCCATCGGCCAGTGTACTAGGAAGCTGATCAATCAGTTTCGCCAATTCAGCTGCCTTTTGCTGAGCGGTCAGGGTTTTATTGGCATGAATACGCATTTGATCAATATTAAACTGATTCAGATTACGTTCATTGCCAAATAAAGCATTGATCTCAGCTGCATTAAAAAACTGCTGTTGCACTTTATACATCTGCTCAATCACTTTTTGATAACCCTCAATATCACCAGTTTTAAAATTACCCGTCGGTTTTATATTTTTTAAGGCATGGGTATAGGCTACATATTGATCTAACAGATAACTCGCATAACTTGAAGCCGTGTCGGGTAAAGTCGCAGTGAGATATTGTCGAATATCGGCAATCAGTTCAGTTTCGGTTTTTTCACCTAAACTGGAAAAGAAATAATCAAAACAACTGCGAATGCCGACGGTTAAAATTAATTTACCGTTGGCATCGACCTGAATTGGACAATCAATTTCTGTACCGCGTAATGAAGATGCTAATTCAGGCATTTTGCCTTTTTGATTATTCTGCGGACTTGCCACTAAACCATTTTCAGAGACCTGTGATTGAATCTGCTGATTCGGCACATGCTGGGTATTTTGAGGCTCTGGTTTAAATATCCAATAGATTAAAGCCAATAAGAGCAATAAACATGCGATTAAAACTATACTGATGGTCTTATTATTCAAAATTTTACCGTTCATCATCCCTTGCTCTATTTATCATTCTTTCTTTGTTTGAACCGTTAAAACCAAAGGAGCAACGGATTGCTCCTTTGGTAAATGAATTATAAACCTTGATTTTTTAAACGATTTGCTTGAGTGCGATAAGGTGTTACTGGGTTCTGTAAGAATCCAACTAAACCGAGGATTTGATTGACTTCATCCAAGTGATTAAACGCATAATTATCACGAATAACTGTACCAAGATGACTCGAACAGCGTGGAACTAAACCATCATTTTCACTAGGAATTAATAAAGATGTCGCTGTTAATGCATAATCCAATGGATCAAGCGCATTGGTAAATGGGCTCGTTCCACTCCATGAGTAATAACGGACACCATTAACCAACTCTGTACCTGAGCCACAAGCCGTTGTTGGAACAGCTGCTGGAAAACGTTGATTAAAGTTAGCAGAACCACGTGTCGTTAACGAGTTCAACCCCGCGAGTGCATCCTGATCATAATAATGACCAGAACCAATTCCTACTAATGAGAAAAAGGCATTTACTCCCGCCGCGATAATAGGTGCAAGTGCAGGACCAACAGGTGATTTAACAACTGAATCTACAACATCTGCAACTTCTGAACCTTTAGTTGGGCCACCAACAGCCGTCACTGATGCCACTTTATCTGGCAATAAACTTGCAACATAACGAACTGATTGTGAACCATGACTATGGCCGATTAAATTCACTTTTTGAGCGCCTGTAATCGCAAGCACTTGTTTGGTTTGAAGTAATAACTGTTCACCACGTACTTCTGATGAATTAAAAGAAGCTTGTTGTGCGACAAATACATTGGCTCCATTACCAACGAGGTCCTCTGTAATTCCATTCCAATATTGCAATGGGCCTACAGCAGAAAAACCTGCCATTCCGTGAGCTAGTAAAATTGGATACTTGGTTTTAGCATAACTAGATGTAACGTTAGTACTTCCACCAACCGTACAACTGCTTACGTTACAGTTTTGCCATGATGCTTTTGGTGCTAGAAAATCAAACAAACCTGCATGTACAACAGATCCACTGCTTGCTAGCATACCCGTCATTAACACCATAGCATTTAAATATTTTTTCTTCACATTTTGCTCCTAGCATTTTTCATTTTTATTACAACGATTGAGTCCTTAAACTTTGTATGTGGATTCATTCCAAGCATACAAAAGACTTGCAGAATTATACCCCCTTGCTAGATTGTATAAATTTTAGACTAAAACAAAGCGTGCCAAAATCATAACAATACATGCCAAAATTTTGCTTGATTCGTAAAATTCCGATGAATGTACATTTTCAAATCACAACAGCTAGATTACTTTTTGATTTAGTTTGATCAGTTTTAAAATGGAATTTGCTTAAAACTATGAGTATTCCCCGCCACCAACAGCATTTTATTAGTAGCTCTTATGTTCATGTATTAAGCGAAGTCGTATCTCGATGGAACATTAGCGCCGAAGAATTATTTTGGGGAACAGGTGTAGAGACTGATCAATTACAAGATCTAAGCTATAAAATCAGCTTAAGTTCTTTTAAAAAGGTAATTACACGTACAATCGAATTAACAAAAGAAGATGGCATTGGATTCTATGCAGCAACGCAACTCAAGATTAGTTCTCATGGTTTATTAGGTTTAACTGCCGCAATATCTAAAAATGCACTCGATGCAATCACAACCATTAATCAATTTGTGAATTTACAATGCTCATTTGTCGAATTAAATTTCGAAATAAAAGATGATCTTGCTTATTATCATATTACTTACGAGCCATCACTACTTAACTTTAATCATCAGATTGATGCTCAAGCCTATGAATTTAGTTGTACCTTTTTTCTAATTGGCTTTGTTCATCTTGTCAGATTATTTATTCCAAGTTTTAAACCGATTATAGATTTACAATGCAAATGTCCAAATTACTTTGCACGCTTCAGCGATGTATTAGTCTCTTCTTTTGCAGAAATACGCTATCAACAACCCTTCACTCGATTAATTGCACCTGCTGAATTTTTAGATATGCCTTTAAGCATGGCTGACCCATTAACTGCAGAGAAATTTAAGTTGATTTGCCAAAAAGAATTAGATGATCTTGCTGCAACTCAAGATATCTTATATCGGGTCAAATATCTTATTGATGATCCAAATGAAGGTTTACTCGGTATCGAACAAGTCGCTGAAAAGTTAAATCTAACTAAGCGGACTTTACAACGCATGTTGCAAGAAAAATCTATCAATTTTCAAATCCTTTATGATGAAGTACGCAAACAAAAAGCAAAAAAACTGATGCTCAATCCTTTTATTACCAAAGATGAACTTGCTAAAAAACTCGGTTATTCATCCCTTTCAAGTTTTAATCGGGCATATAAACGCTGGGAAATTGATTAATCTTTTCGCCAAAGTTTATGCAACAATAATATCTACAATCAAGATCGTGGATATTACATGAGTAGCCCAGAAATCATAGCCGTTGAACTTGCTAAAGCCTATCGTTTACTGAATCATGGTCCAACTGTTTTAGTCTCAGCACAGCATGGAAATGATAAAGATGTAATGGCTGCTGCTTGGGCATGTGCTTTGGAACTCACACCAGCTAAAGTCACTGTAGTGCTCGATAAAAGTACCAAAACACGTCAGCTTGTGGAACAAAGTGGTTATTTTGCTTTACAAGTACCTTGCTATGCGCAAATTGAAATGGTGCATCAACTCGGTACAATTAGTAAGTTTGATCAACCAAACAAATTAGAAGATTGTAAAACCGAATTGTTCTATCAAGATGAGCTTAACGTCCCTCTTGTAAGCGGTAGTATTGCTTGGCTTGTGTGTAAAGTCATTCCTGAGCCGCATAATCAGCAAACTCACGATTTATTTATAGGATCTGTTATTGCTGCATGGGCAGATTCAAGAGTCTTTCGTGATGGGCATTGGTATTTTGAAAACGCAGCCAAAAAATTACGTAGTCTTCATTATATTGCAGGTGGTACTTTCTATCTGATTGGGGAAGAAGTTAAAGCAAAATTATAAAACTAAAATTTAAGAAGCAATTTTTGACAAAGATTGTTTCTTATTTTGATTCAATTTTCATTAGCTCTGTATATAAACTATCTAAGAATTTCTGTTGCTGCGGATTATCTTTAAAATAACGTTGGTACAGCACACTACAACTTTCGACATCAGCAATATTGGCTTTGTTAAATGACCAGTCCGTCGTATCCTTTACAGTAATACCCAAATCGTCATCACAACTTTGCCACTGTCTAGAAAATCGCGTTTTTTTATGTTCTGCTAATTGATCAAAACTAGCATAAACAGAAAAACCCTTCATTTCTGAATTAAAGAATTTAGCAATCATCGTCACGGGCACACCACCCCAATCAATGGTTTGATCTTTTGGTAATTGAATTTCAGTTAACTTATCTTCTGCTAACAAATGCTCCTGTTTACCTTCTTTACCTCGATATTTTTCGTAAGTTAAAGTTGTTCCTGCGGGCACAACTATTTTTTTCACGACCATCACCTGTTGGGTCGTATAGTATGGATAATTAGGATTTGAGTTGCCGCCTGTTGGATTCATATTTCCAACACAACCATTTAAAAACAAGCTAAGTGCAGAACAGATCAAAATTGGATATTTCATCTATACAATCCTCTATTGAGTGAATGAATGATTTGCAAAATTGCACAGAAACCAGCAGAAATGACTAAAACTCAAACTTAGTTTATGAATAAACCATATAAAAACAAAAACAGTTGTAAATTTTCATTTACAACTGTTTTATAAATTAATCTATAAATGATTTAAATAAATTTATTTCGCAGCCATACGAATACCGCCATCTAAGCGGATCACTTCACCATTTAAATATGAATTTTCGGCAATATGTGCAACCAAACGACCAAATTCTTCAGGACGTCCCAAACGTGATGGATAAGGCACCATTTGCCCTAAGGCATCTTGTACATTTTGCGGTAAGCCTTTCAGCATTGGAGTTTCCATAATCCCTGGTGCAATCGTTAAAACACGAATTTGATGACGTGCTAACTCGCGCGCAATTGGAAGCGTCATCGCAACTACAGCACCTTTTGATGCAGAATAAGCCGCTTGTCCAATTTGCCCATCAAAAGCTGCCACAGAAGCGGTATTTACAATCACCCCACGATCTTCATCGCCTTCAGCAACAATATTTTTACTCATTGCATCTGCTGCAAAACGTAACATGTTAAATGTACCTGTTACATTGATATGTAATATTTTAGAGAACATGGCTAAATCATGTACACCATATTTGCCTACAACTTTTGCTGAGGGTCCAATCCCTGCACAGTTGATTAGCCCATATACCGCACCATGTTTTGCAACAACATCTTTAAAGAATTGTTCTGCTGCTTGTTCATCAGTTACATCTAACTTTACAAACTCAGCTTGCGCACCTAATACCTGTGCTTGTTGCTCACCCGCTTCAACATTCATATCGACTAAGGTAACCGTCGCACCTTGTTTAACGAGAACCTCTGCTGTTGCAGCCCCTAAACCAGAGCCACCACCAGTAATAACAAAATGTTTTCCTTGAATTTTCATCTAAATTTCCTCTTAAATTAAAGATATAAATTTTTATAAGCGAGAGTAAAGCCAAGTTTTTTCCGATACAATTCCTAAAAGTAGCAAAAGTGATGCGACTTTTGAGCATTCAACCTATTTACTCTCCTATATTTTATTTCTATATGAGCAAAAGCACCGATCTCGATCTTAATTCTGCTAAGGATACAATTTCAATTGCTTTAATTCGTGAAGCATTGAGTGTTGCCGCAAGTCGAGGTTTAGATATTCTCCATATCGCCAATCAAGCAGGCGTTTCAGTCGAACTGCTCAGTTCAACTAAAGCCCGTGTTCCAGTGATGCAATGTGCACGATTGTGGATTGAGCTAGCAGAGCATATGAATGATGAGTTTCTAGGGATGGATTGCCATCCTATGCGCAGAGGGAGCTATAGCCTATTAGCAAAATTAGCATTCAGTGCAGAAACATTAGAACAAGCTATTCAAGAAATCTTAAAGTTTCTGAGTTTAGTGTTAGATGACATTCAAGGTGAATTGATTCAACAAGGTGCAAAAGCATACTTAATTCTGCATGACCGTGAACATCCTAAACGAATGTTTACTTATTCGACCTATTTGATGTTAGTCCATAGTTTAATGTGTTGGCTAAGTGACCAGCGCATCCCTTTTCAGAAAATGACCTTTAAATGTCATCAACCTGTCGAAATACAGGATTATCGTGTTCGTTTTTGCGAAGATATTCAATTTAATGCTGATCAAAATCTCATTGAATTTGATGCAAATTACCTCAAACACAAAATCAAAAAAGATAAGCAGGCTTTAAATGACTTTCTCAGACAAACGCCTTACAACCTAATCGTTCGCTTTAAAAATGAAAATTCTTTAAGCTTGCAAATCCGCCGTCAACTGCTTTTACAACCACCCTCAGAGTGGGATGAACTCAAAGAAATTGCCCAACAACTGAATATGTCAACAGCAACAATTCAGCGCCGTTTAAAACAAGAAGGTGTGAGTTATCAGCAACTCAAAAATGATATTCGTTGTGATATTGCAATTGAACGACTCAGCAAAAGTAATGACTCTATCCAAAGTATTAGTGATGATCTAAGTTTTCATGATCCAAGTGCATTTCATCGTGCTTTTAAAAAATGGACAGGAGTTAGTCCTGGTGCGTATCGTGCGAAAACACTATTTAAAGCTTAAATAGTTTTTTGTCCTAGACTGACACGATCATTGCCACCATAATCCTTGATAGTCTGAATCTGCTTAAAACCTTGTTGTTCAAAAATATCTCGTACCGCTTGGCCTTGATCATAACCATGCTCAAGCACAATCCAACCATTGGGTTTAAGCCAATCTTTGCCTTGGGTAATAATGGTTTCAATATCCGCCATACCCTGCTTATCAGCAATCAAAGCACGCTCAGGTTCCGACTTGAGCTTTTGCATATGTACATCATCAGGATCAATATACGGCGGATTGGATACAATCAAATCAAACTGTTGTTGCTCTAAAGCTTCAAACCAAGCCCCACAAGCGAACTTCACCTGCATCAACCCATGTCGAATCGCATTATCCTTAGCTACATCCAAAGTTGGTGCATAAATATCAGTTGCAGTGACTTGCCATTGAGGACGTTCACATGCAAGTGCCAAAGCAATTGCACCTGTTCCTGTGCCTAGGTCAACAATATTCGCGTCTTGATCGAGTGGCAGTTTTAGCACCGTTTCTACCAAAATTTCGGTATCTGGGCGTGGCACTAAAGTGTCATGGGTGACCTTTAAATCCAACGTCCAAAAAGGTTGTGAACCTGTGACATAAGCCAAAGGCTCACCCTGTTCGATACGTGCAAGCCCTTCTAAAAAAGCGTGTTCCTGTATTTCAGTCAACTCTTGCTCAAGTCTTAATTTGAGTTCTAAAGCATTGATACCTAGTAGGTGTTCAAGTAACCATGCCGCCTCTTGACGTTCATAGCTATCAATTTCACCTTTGATTTCTAAGGCTTGAGCAATATTCATTAGCCGCCATTTTCCTGTGCAAGCATCGCCAACTGATCCGCCTGATATTCACGATGTAAGCTATCGAGTAATTCAGTTAAATCACCTTCCATAATTGCATCTAACTTATATAAAGTCAGGTTAATACGGTGATCGGTCATGCGACCTTGCGGATAGTTATAGGTACGAATACGCTCAGAGCGATCACCAGAACCGACCAAGTCACGGCGCATTTCAGAAGTTGCTGCATCAGCTGCCGCACGTTTTGCATTTTCTAACCGTGAGACTAAAAGAGCCATCGCTTTGGCTTTGTTCTTATGTTGCGAACGCTCTTCTTGACATTCCACTACCACACCCGATGGAATATGGGTAATACGCACCGCAGAATCGGTTTTGTTAATATGCTGACCACCTGCACCTGATGCGCGATAGGTATCAATGCGCAGATCGGCGGGATTGATTTCAACTGTGGTATCTACATCCACTTCTGGCAGAATCGCAACGGTACACGCTGAAGTGTGTACTCGACCTTGAGATTCAGTCGCAGGTACACGTTGAACACGGTGTGCACCACTCTCAAATTTCAAACGACCATAGACGCCTTCGCCATCAATACGACAAATGATTTCTTTATAACCGCCATGCTCACCTTCATTTTCAGAAAGTACTTCAATACGCCAACTTTGTGTTTCGGCATATTTGCTATACATACGGAATAAATCACCCGAAAAGATCGCTGCTTCATCACCACCTGTTCCAGCACGAATTTCAAGGTAGGCTGCATTAGCATCATTTGGATCTTTCGGAATCATTAGAACATTTAATTGTTCTTCGAGATCAACTAGAAGCACTTTATTTTCTTTAATTTCTTCTTCAGCCATATCTTTGAAATCGGGATCTGATTTCATTGTTTCAGCCGTTTCAATATCTTCTTCCGCTTGACGATATTTGCTCCAAACCTCAGTGATTTCTGTTAAATCATTATGTTCACGAGACAATTTACGAAAACGTTTATTGTCCGAAATTACTTCTACATCAGCGAGCAATGCAGTCAGCTCTTCGTGACGATCACAAAGTTGATCCAGTCTTAAACGGAGTGATGCTTTCATGGGCGGAATATCTCAAAACTAAAGACTCAGTGCCGATCAAAATAATGAAGCACGAGCAAAATCAAAAAATTGCGCATAGTTTACAGATTCTAAGGCTTAAAAGACATAGAGAAACAAGGTAACTTACCAATCCCCTATTTTTTCATCACAAATTCTGCGTTTTTTAATGTGTATGGGTTGTTCTCTTACTTGAGCTTCGATATAAATAATCAAAGATAAATTAGAATGATAAAACAATAGGATAAACCATGAGTAATTTAATAAACCGCCCAACACTCGCCTTCACAGCCGCAAGCTGGCTTGCTGTCTTTATTGGTGTTGTTGGTTTTATGATTGGATTGTGGAATGCAGAAATGCCTCTGCATGAAAAAGGCTATTATTTGATAATTCTATTGTATGGACTCTTTTCCACAATCTCACTACAAAAAACATTGCGAGATCAATTAGAAGAAATACCTGTGACTATGATTTATGTTGCACTTTGTTGGGCATCAGTTGGTATTTGCATTGGATTATTACTATTTAGTTTAACTAACGCTACGCTCACTTTAAGTGAAAAAGGGTACTATATTATGTCTTTCTTACTCAGTTTGTTTGGCGTCACAGCGACTCAGAAGAACATTCGTGATCTAGATCATTTACGTCATCAACAAGAAGTAAATTCTCACCAACATAAACTAGAAGAAGAGTCGAGTAAGAAAGTTCAATTAGATTAATTACAATCCATAAAAGAGTGCTTGACATTCAAGCCTCTTTTTTGTGAATTAAATCAGTATTTGAATGATTACAAATATTTATTTCACGTTATTCAGAATTATTATTAACAAAACACTACATTCTCCTTACTAAGTAGTAATAATTTCTGTCAGCATCTCCATATTTTCTTTCTCAAACTTTGTTACATTTGCAGTCATTAAAAAGATGTCCCATTACTGGGAACATGGAGTCAAAATGAAAGCGAATATTTTCTTATTGAGCGCAATTTTAGCAAGCTCAACTTTAGCAACCAGCGTGTATGCTGATAATGCAACACGTGTTGCAGCGACTTCTGCTTTAGGTAGTGTTGTTGGTACAGCAATTGGTAAAGAAATTGGTGGTAATAATGGTGCAATGATTGGTTCTGCTGTCGGTGGTGCTGGTGGCGCTGCTGCTGCGAGTAGCAAACGTACTCGTACTGAAGCTGCAATTGGCGGCGGCCTAGGCGGTGTTGGTGGCTACACTGTAGGTAAAAATGTAGGTGGAACCACAGGTGGATATATCGGAGCAGCAGCTGGTGCAGCAGGCGGTGCAGCATTAGGTCGTCAAGTTGGACAAGATCGTGATTATGACAATCGCCAAGATAACAAACGTCATTGGAAAAAGAAAAAACATCGTCATCATTGATCATTCTAGAAAAAGCACCTTAGGGTGCTTTTTTAAATTATAAAAATATATAATTTAATCTTGTACTAAAAATTTAGTATATTAAATTTTCAAATAGTATTTACAAGATCTGGGCTGATTATTAAGAGCAATAGATCAGTATTAATATAAGATCAGAATTCTTACTATTATAATTTCTTGCAGGTTTTACATTGCTGACTAATTTACATCAATACACTTTTTTATCCTTGCATCCTACCTAAACCCTACGTCCTTAAACCTTTTTGAGCTCAAGTTTTCAAGCAAGCGGTAATCATATTTTCAGTTTAAGAGAGGATCTAAGGTAATTAATAATGATATTGAATAAATCAAATAAAATGTTATTTTTCACAGTCGTTTTCAGTAATTCATTTCTGTCTGAATATATCAGCCTCCCATCTTTCCAAGACTTCGCATTTTTTCTTAGTGGAAACACATCATTCGCTTGTTAATTTGAAATTACCTGTCGGCACTCTTAAGTATTATAGGACCCATCCGTATAGACAGAATCAATCTGTTCCTCCAGTGAAACTTTATCAACTAAATCGCCCAGTACCTGTGAATCACCGATATTGTTCATTGTGAGCTGAATTGCATGTTTTGACATGGGTTTTCAACATATATAACCATATGGAATTTATGCCATTGATGACGATATTCAGGCTGATTTTTCTTTCTCTTCTATTCATCTTCAGCTAAAAACTTCAAGATACTAGAACCCACGAGTAGATGAAATCCTTCACTACTTTTTTGATAGCCAATCGCAATATCAATAAGTTTTTGTCTTCTGCAAAGATTTGAGTAATCTGGTATAGTTAAATCTAAACCATAAATTTTAATGAGGCTCTAAACAAATCTAGGGCATTCGTAAAGTTAAAGGAAATAATACTTTGATTATTAGACAACACTAAATGGTTGCATTTGACTAGGTTTAATTTCTACCAGATTTGTGTGTTGGTTATACATAGCAACTATGTATTAGAATCAAACCCAATAGTGCGGTTTCCACAATTGATTAAAGCTCGGTTGTAAGATGATCAATTCATCGTATGGTAAATTTTAGGTGTAGGCTTATTCATCCGAGAAAGCATACTGAATAAATCCTAAGAGATATATTTGTGCAACAAGGCGCTTATGGCATTTCGACAGTACGAATCAAATTGTCATATAACCCTATGAGCCGTTTAGTAAACATATCGATTTGGTTTTTGTTCCGTACTTACTGAATTTCCTTACCAACGGAATTTAGAGAGCTAAAAAACCATCTTTTAATCTTTCATATCAACCTTCATGGTAACATAAATGGGATAATTTATTGAATTTTGATATCTAAACGACCAATTATTAGAACTTTGATAATCAATATTGTCTTTTATAATTACAGCTCATATATTTTTACCTTTACATAACCAATAAAAAAGCACCCTAAGGTGCTTTTTTCACTAGAAGCTCGTTGCGATCAAAACTACGAAACTAAACAACAACGTACCTATAGATCGTTTACAATGTACATGAACTTCTTGCTCAAACCCTTGAGTCAATTGCTCTAAGTTTTCCATAACTTTGCGCTCATTTAATGTACGGCAATTGTTAATTTGCCTAAATAATCCACTAGTTAAAATTAGCAAAAAGTCTAATAACATGCTAGGGCAATTTTTTAACCAAAAGGTTAAATTGTGACAAAAATAGGTATATTACAAGAAATAATGATGATTAAAATTTATAGATACTATCCGAAAATTAAAAAAGCTCACTATTGTGAGCTTTTTTAATTAGATGTTTAGTTTTGAGCAATTACTGTAATACCAGTTGCTTGAGGTCCTTTTTTACCATCAGCAATAGTGAATGAAACACGTTGCCCTTCGTGTAAAACCTTAAAACCGTTACTTTGGATTTCACTAAAATGAGCAAATACATCTTGCCCAGAATCCGCATGAATAAAGCCAAAACCTTTAGTTTCATTGAACCATTTAACTGTACCAGTCACAGTGTTAGACATATACTTAACCTATTAGAAATATTTGGAATGCTTAGCAGCAAGTAACTTGGAATCATAAACTCTGAGATTAAATCTGATAACACGAAAGGTTTATTTAAACTACGAGATGAAAGATTTTCTGAATCAACAGTGTTATTCTTCTAGTTATTATTTAATATACACCACTTTACTTTTTCGGCACAAACATTATCTAACTGTAGATGAAAAATTGGGGGCGAATAGTTATATTACTAAAAAATCCTATTAAAAAACAATAACTTTAAATATTTCAAAAATTGTAAAATTTCATTTATTTCAATCAAATAATTATATTTAAAAATTATTTTGATGCTTTTTCCTCACATAAAAAACATCAAAAAAGCCCACATATGTGAGCTTTTTTTACTGGTCTAAAAATTAGATAACAGTGATGAGAGTTGCTTGTGGTCCTTTCTTACCTTGACCAAGTACGAAAGAAACGCGTTGGCCTTCTTGTAATACTTTAAAACCTTTGCTTTGGATTTCGCTGAAGTGAGCAAAAACATCTTGACCAGAATCAGCTTGAATGAAACCAAAACCTTTAGTTTCGTTAAACCACTTAACAGTACCAGTAACTGTATCAGACATACTTTTAAACCTTTTAAAATTTGTTCATTTATAAATTAAATCAAAATTTTCATTCTGACTTAACTTAATCTATCTTTATTTGACAGATACTGCAAGCATAGCAAATTTTAAGTCATACGAGATAGTGGATCAATGAAAGTATTGAAAGTTTTATCTCTTGAGTGAAAGAGGTTGAACTTTAATAAACCAAATCATGTAAAAATAATATTCTTTGCTAAATCAAAAAATTAGCTTTGATAGTGTAGTTACACAACTTATAAAACTCAAGATTTACTGACAAGAGATCATAAAAAATATTTTATCTTTCCCATTTAAGATTTTCTTATATACAAATTTACTGATTGCTTTCTTATACAAAACTCGGCTTTGAAGATCAACCTCTATAAAGCTTAGCATCTCATGCAAAGTACGATTAGAAATCAAAAGATAGTTTTTAGATATAAAAAAAGCCCACATAAAGTGAGCTTTTTTTCAAGCAATCTTATTAGATAACTTTAATTGTAGTTGCTTGTGGTCCTTTTTTACCTTGACCAAGTACAAACGAAACGCGTTGGCCTTCGTTTAATACTTTGAAACCATTGCTTTGGATTTCACTGAAGTGAGCAAAAACATCTTGACCAGAATCAGCTTGAATGAAACCAAAACCTTTAGTTTCGTTAAACCACTTAACAGTACCAGTAACTGTATCAGACATACTTTTAAACCTTTAAACTTTGTTCATTTATGAATTAAATCAAATTATGAATATTGATTTAACCCAATCTATCTTTAACCAATAGATACTTCAAGTGCGTAAATTATCTATATTAATCGATAAAGCTGATTAACATCGGTATAGAAGCTTTTCCCATCTAGATTAAAATCGACTTCTCGACCCGACTCTAGCTGGATTTTCTTTCCAACCTCTACCCATTTGAAACCGTCCAACGTATTTTGTTGACGTTTCATCGGGATAATTTGCACACAAATTTCATTGCCATTGCTGGCTTTGGCTACACGCCATTCATTAATAATTTTCAACACAAAATCACTCATTTCTGAGCTCAAGTGATCGATTTGGATTTACTATAACGCTAGATATATGGAGAGAGGTAAACTACAATTCTAGAATCTAATAATTTTTAGCTTTCTTTAGGGTTATTTCAGCTAACTTAATTGCTGTCTAATCTTTCAGATAACAACAATTCAATAATCACAGAGCTAATATTCAATTAACTTTAAAGTGGTAGCGGGAGCTGGATTTGAACCAACGACCTTCGGGTTATGAGCCCGACGAGCTACCAGACTGCTCCATCCCGCATCAACATCTTGATCAACATGTTTGATCAATGAGATGCTTTATACGCCCTTCTCCCCCACAATGCAATTTTTTTTTAGAAAAATCACATAATTTACTGCCTAACGCTCAAATTAAATACAAATTGATTAAAAACAAATCAAAATAAGCCTTATTAGTGGATCTGTTCAAAAGAGAACGAATTTTGGAATATGTACTCAATAAAACTAACTCTGTTTAATACATCCACTATTTTCTTATAATTCAAAATCCTACAAAAATATTATGCATCGAAAAGCCTGCTATGTAACAATATCAACAATCTTTCATTTTTATAGTTCGACATGTCATTAATTATTGGTATTGATCCTGGTTCACGCTTAACAGGTTATGGAATTATCGAAAAAGATGGCAATAAACTACGTTTTGTCGATGCGGGAACTATTCGTACTGAAACTCAAGCAATGCCTGAACGACTAAAACGTATTTTTGCAGGTGTTGAACGTATTGTTAAATTTCACGGGCCTACTGAGGCTGCCGTTGAACAAGTTTTCATGGCGCAGAACCCTGATTCTGCGTTAAAACTTGGACAAGCCCGTGGTGCGGCAATTGCGGCGTTGGTCAATTTAGACCTACAAGTCGCGGAATATACTGCTCGTCAAATCAAACAGTCAGTGGTGGGTTACGGCGCTGCTGAAAAAGAGCAAGTACAAATGATGGTAATGCGTTTATTGAACCTAAGCATTCAACCACAAGCTGATGCGGCCGATGCGTTAGCTGCTGCAATCTGTCATGCCCATGCTTCAGGCAGCATGAGCAAAATGGCAGTGTTAAATGCGCTCGGTGGTATGGCTCGTGGACGGAGTCGTTCAAGTAGTAGAAGGCGTTAGTTTTCTTGATTTACCACTGTGTAAATCATTTTGCCCATTTCGTTTGCTTGCAAACCTCTCATACCATTTTTAGCAAGTAAATCCCCTGCCTGTGCATGCAAACTCACAATTTCATGCAATGCGACTTGCTCATGAAATTGTGCTTTTAAACTGGCAATCATACCTGCAAGCACATCCCCCATTCCTCCTGTACCCATTCCTGCATTGCCTTGAGTACAGATAAATAATTCATCTTCTAAAATCAGGCTGCCTGCACCTTTAAGCACCCATTGTCCTGTATATTTTTGTTGTAAATTATGGATCGCAACAATACGATCTTGCTCAATATCACTTGCTGAACAATCTAATAAAGTTGCTGCTTCACCAGAATGTGGGGTTGCGTAGACATGAGTATTTAATTTTTGAGGATGTTTTGCCAAAAACCACAACCCATCTGCATCTAATACCACTTCTAAATGTGAATTTTGATTGAGTAAGTTGAACCACTCTAGATAAATCTGCTCTGCCCACTTATCTCGCCCTAAGCCCATCCCAAAACAGACGGCATCAATTTGAGTTAATAGGTGTTGGATCAATTCTTGATCTAAAGCATTAATATCTCGCACCATAATATTCGGTGAACGCGCTAGAATAGCTTGATGATGTTTGGCATGACAGATCACACTGACTTTCCCTGCTCCAGCATGAAACGCTGCTTCAGCAGACATAATCACCGCTCCGCCCATATCCGCATGACCACCCACGACTAAAACATGACCATAAGTTCCTTTATGTCCAAAAGCTTGACGTTTAGGTAATACAATATTTTTAGGCGATAAATATGCAACTGGTTTTAATTCTGCATCGGTTGGAATCAAACTGATTAAATGTATTTGACCTGAGTATTCTTTTCCTTGCCCCGTAAATAACCCAGCTTTATAACCTAAAATTGCAAAAGTCTGATCCGCTTGTATCGCACAAGGCAAAGCTTGACCTGTATTCGCATGTAGTCCACTCGGAATATCGAGAGCAATCTTTAAACCAATCTGTGAGTTAAATAACTGGATGATCGACTGCCATTTCTGATCCAGCATTCGATTGAGACCAATGCCAAACAGAGCATCAATATGACAATCAAAAGTTGGAATTTCTTGGTGAGTCACTTTTTCTGACAATAAATAATCAATACTTTGAATATCGACTCGATTTAACAGTGCATATTGTACAGCTTGTTTTAAATCTAAAGATTGACTGAGTTCAGTTGCATAAACCGTGATGTGAAATCCATGTTGCTTTAGAAAAGCAGCGATATAGTAACCGTCACCTGCGTTATTACCTTGTCCACACCAAATTGCGATCTTTTGAATTTTATTTTTATTAAATAGTTCGATTAACTGTTGTGAGATTGTCCAAGCTGCTTGTTGCATCAGTCCTAAAGATGAATTTTGCTGCGCAAACCAACGCTGCTCCCATGCTTGAATGCTTTGGCTATGGTAAACTGAACGTTGCATGTTATCCCCTAATTATTGGTTTATGGCTTCAACCACATCCTCTGGAAAATCACTTGATAAAATTGAGCTTCAGCAGCTTGATCCTCAAGAACTTAAAACATGGATAAAAACTCAAGCTTTAGACTTGGGCTTTTCTGATTGTGTCATTGCCAAACCTGATGCTCAAGATCAAATGCCACGTTTTAAAGAATATTTAAAACGTGGTTACCATGCTGATATGCACTATTTGGAAGAGAATTTAGAAAAACGTGCTGATCCAACATTACTTGTGCCTGGGACTAAAAGCATTATTTGTGTGCGAATGAATTATCTTGTGGCATCACCTAAGCCCCGTTATGTACCATTTGAACCAAATTCAGCCATTATTGCACGCTACGCGCGTGGACGTGACTATCATAAAGTCATGCGTGGTCGACTTAAAACGTTAGCCAGTCGTATTAAAGAAAAAGTGGGCGATTTCGAATCACGCCCATTTGCTGACTCAGCACCTATTTTTGAAAAATCACTTGCCGAAAGTGCAGGCATGGGATGGACAGGAAAACATACCTTACTCATTCATAAAAAATCAGGTTCTTTCTTCGTTTTAGGTGAGCTATTTACTTCTCTTGACCTCCCTTTTGATCAACCCGCAACAGCCCATTGTGGCTCATGTACTGCTTGCATCGACATTTGCCCAACACGAGCCATTGTTGAGCCTTATATGTTGGATGCAAGGAAATGTATTGCTTACTTAACTATTGAATATAAAGGAATCATTCCTGAAGAGTTACGTTCAGGTATAGGTAATCGTATTTTTGGTTGTGATGATTGTCAGCTGATTTGTCCGTGGAATGGCTTTGCTAAAACTGCGTCAATTCCAGACTTTGACCCAAGACATAGTTTAGATGACATTAGCTTGTTAGAGATCTGGCAATGGGATGAAGCAACTTTTCTTGCAAAAACAGAAGGTAGTCCAATTCGCCGCACAGGCTATCAATCCTTTAAACGGAATATTGCAATCGGCTTAGGAAATGCTCCATACTCGGCTGAAATCGTGAGCCAATTGCAAGAAGCAAAAGCTCTACACGATGAGATTGTCAATGTACATATTGAGTGGGCAATTCAACAACAATTGCAGCAAATAAACGTACCTGAATAGAAAAATGATGTTTTTTGCCCTTTGGCTTTGGCACGATTTCTGTATGATTAATCTCAATGTTTGTAATCAATCATCATGGATATAACAATGACTTTACGTAATGACTGGACTCGTGATGAAATCCAAGCTTTATATGATCAACCTTTTCTAGACTTAGTATTCAGAGCACAAAGTGTTCATCGTGAGCATTTTCAGCCAAATACCATTCAAGTCAGCACACTGCTTTCAATCAAAACAGGTAAATGCCCAGAAGATTGTAAGTATTGTTCTCAATCTGCACATTACGACTCAAAACTAGAAGCAGAAAAGCGTATTGCAGTAGATAAAGTCATTCGTGAAGCTCAAACAGCAAAAGATTCAGGCTCTTCACGTTTCTGTATGGGCGCTGCTTGGCGTAATCCACACGAACGAGATATGCCCTATGTATTAGAAATGGTTCGTGAAGTAAAAGCACTCGGTTTAGAAACTTGTATGACTTTAGGTATGCTGAATCAGTCACAAGCTGAACGCTTAAAAGATGCTGGTTTAGATTATTACAACCATAACCTTGATACCTCTCGTGAATACTATTCACATATTATTAGTACGCGTACTTTTGATGATCGTTTAGATACATTAGATCATGTACGTCAAGCGGGTATGAAAGTATGTAGTGGTGGTATCGTTGGCTTAGGTGAAAGTCGTAATGACCGAATTGGGTTATTACAAGAACTTGCAACTATGCCTGTACATCCTGAATCAGTGCCAATCAATATGCTTGTACCGATCGAAGGTACACCGCTTGCTGAAGTTGAAAAGTTAGATGTGACCGAATGGATTCGTACTATTGCTGTTGCTCGCATTATTATGCCTCATAGTTATATTCGATTATCGGCAGGACGCGAATCACTCAGTGATTCAGATCAAGCGCTTGCATTCATGGCAGGTGCAAACTCGCTTTTCTCTGGTGATAAGTTATTGACTACGCCTAATGCTGGAGAAGGTAAAGATCAAATCCTATTTGCTAAATTAGGTTTAACAGCAGAAAAACCGAAACCAACTGTTGCTGAACTCTCCGTAGATGCTATGAGTGCATAAATAAAAAAAGCCTTGTTATTTGACAAGGCTTTTTTTCGATCATATTAAATTGATGTCACTAAAATGCCGTATTTGGCATTTAAAAACATTCCTACACGAATGATATCCACACCTGCTGCATGTGTGACTGACAACTCTTGAGTATGTACATCAAAATGGAAAGAATCAAAAATATCCTGATGCTGCATCAACCATAGAATGGTATCAGTCGTACTTTCATCTACCTTATAAGTTTCTGACTTAAAATCTTTATCCATACTATTCAAATATCTTTGCCTGATCTATTTATCATAAACAATCAATAGCTTTTATGCAGCTTGTAAAAAAAACACTTAGCCAAAGGAGATTAATAGCTAAGTGTATAAAAGAGGAAATGATGATGGATTTATCAAGCTGCCAAAGGACTCACAATAATTTGACCTGCCTTTAAGCTTTCAACCGCTTTAGGATTAAATTCGAGTGTTAATACATGATTATCCAAATGCAAATGATAGCTACGAATCAATGGCTGTGAACCTTCATCAGTTTCAAGTACATATTCATCAGCAATATTTAAAATACCTTCTAAATTCGTAGTGCTCGATGCACGATCATGACTAAACAAATCGTAAATTGTATGTAAGTTAAAACTCGTTTGCTGTTCAAAAGGATGCGCTTTTAGATAACTTTCCAAGAAGAGAACAAACTTATGAGCAAAGAAATAGTAGTTTGGTTTATGTGTATAAAGCATATTCATGAGTAGCTCCTTTCGATGTATTTTTCATCTAATCATGACTAAAAAACTAAGGATTCAACCTTAAAAAATTCTTAAAGAAAGTTTGGCGTTTTTGTTAAGAATGTAATTCCAGTGCTCATTTTTCATTCGTTATTTTGAAGCTGTAATAAAAAATTAATATAAAAAAACGGCTATTTTGAATAAAAAATAAACAAATAGTGCATTATTACTTACAAAATAAGACATTAAATTTCACGTAATTTATCTAAAATTAACAAAACAAAAATCGTTTTAAAAAAGAACTATAAAATAAACAATGAGTTATTTTTTCTAAAGTTTTAGCATCAAGCAAAAACACAAAAGTGTGACATAGTTTGCATTTTTTAATTTAAATGATATATTTCGCACATTACTTATTCAGCGCAATAATTAACTGAAAAAGTAATCTAATTCAAACTTTAAGCTGATGTATTAGAGAAATTATTATGAAAAAACTTGCTTTGATCGCTACTCTTTCAGTTGTAGGTATTGCTAACGCTCAAGCCGCTGATGGCACTATCACTATTAATGGTTTAGTTACTGACCAAACTTGTAAAATTGTCACTCCTGCGGGCAAAGATTTTACTGTTACTCTTCCAACAGTTTCTAAACAAACATTAGCTGCTACAGGTGATGTTGCTGGCCGTACCCCTTTCCAAATCAAACTTGACCAATGTTCAAAAGGTAAAGTTGCAACTTATTTTGAACCAGGTGCAACTGTTGACTTCTCTACAGGTCGTTTAAATAACCAAGCTGTTGGTGGTGCAAATAACGTTAAAGTTCAATTGTTAGGTAGCAACAACCAATTTATTCCTGTGCTTGCAACAGGTTCAAATGGTGCTCAAGCGAACTCTCAATGGGTTGACGTTGTAGACAATGGTAGCGCTGACTTGAACTACTATGCTGAATACTATGCAACTGGCGCTTCTACTGCTGGTAAAGTAAGTACTTCAGTTCAGTACACAATCATTTATCAATAATTTATTGATAATCTCTGCGAATTTCTAAAATTTAGAAATTCGCAGTTTGTTATAAAAATATATTGCGGTAATAGAGTAAGTATAAATGACATTGAACAGTTACAATATTTTGCTTGGTTTAGCGATATCTTCCGTTTTTGCTGTAAGCACAGCTCAAGCAGAAATTATCTTACATGGTACTCGCGTTGTGTATCCGTCTGACGCTCGTGAAGTGACTTTGCAAGTAAGTAACAATGGTTCAAAACCATCGCTTGTTCAAGCATGGATTGATGATGGTGACCCTAAAAGTACACCAGACCAATCTAAAGTTCCATTTATGATTACCCCACCTATCTCTCGTGTCGATCCAACTAAGAGTCAATCTCTTCGTATCGCAGCTCTTCCAAGCGCAACACAATTAGATCAGAAAAAAGAAACGGTATATTGGTTAAATGTATTAGATATTCCACCAAGACCAACAGCAAATAGCAAAGAAGCTGTTCCAGATAATTTTTTGCAACTTGCAATCCGTTCACGTATTAAATTTTTCTACCGACCTGCTGGTATTAAAGAAGACGCTAATTTAGCTGCTGAAAAACTGCAATGGATTAGAAATGGTCAGACCTTAACGGTTAAAAATCCAACTCCATTTCACGTTACGATGACTGCCGTATATCAACTTAATGGTACTCAGCCAGTTGATCTCTTGCCTAAAGGCTTAATGCTATCGCCTTTTAGCGAAGATAAAGTGCAGTTAAAAACTGCAAATACTGAAAAACTAAGCTTTATTAGTATTAATGACTATGGCGGTCGTATTGAGCACCAAATTAAGCTTCAATAACAAAGATATTTACTTACCAAGCGATAAATTATTGAGTACCTATCGTTGAATAGGCGAAAGAATTATGTCAAATAAGAAAGCTTCTGCTAAGTTCCTTAAACGTCGTATTTGTTATTACCTTACTTCTGGGATAATTACAATTACGATGCCTATGGCTGTTTACTCAGCAGAACAAACAAAAGAACAAGCACCAATGGAAGCAGAATTTGACTCTGTTTTCTTAATGGGTGATGCTCAAAAAGTTGATATTTCACGTTTCAAATATGGTAATCCAGTCCTACCAGGTGAATATAGCGTTGATGTTTATATCAACGGAAACTGGTTTGGTAAAAAACGGATGGTTTTCCGCTCTACTGAACAAAATCAAAATGCTTATACATGTTTTACCGCCAATTCATTACTTGAATATGGTGTAAAACAAGAGGTTTTGGTCAATCGTACCGAAACCACAGCTCCAAATGCGTGTTATAAAATCGAAGAATGGGTAGAAAATGCTTATTACGATTTTGATACCTCACGCCTACGAATTGATGTTTCTATTCCACAAATCGCATTACAAAAAAATGCGCAGGGTTATGTCGATCCGAGTGTCTGGGATCGAGGTATTAATGCTGGCTTTTTGTCGTATAACGGAAGTGCTTATAAAACATTTAACAAGTCTTCTGGTCAACAAGAAACGACAAATGCTTTTATTGGTCTAACAACAGGCGCCAATATTGGTGGTTGGCAGTTTAGACATAACGGTCAATGGCAGTGGCAAGATAACAAAGAATCAGAAAAAAAAGGCTCAAATTACGAAGCTGTCAGTAGCTATGCCCAACGTGCTTTTCCAAATTATCGTGGCGTTCTCACTTTAGGTGATAGTTTTACTAACGGCGAAATTTTTGATTCTTTTGGGTATCGTGGTGTCGATTTTTCTAGTGATGATCGGATGCTGCCAAACAGTATGATTGGTTATGCGCCTCAGATCCGTGGTAATGCAAAAACTAACGCAAAAGTTGAGATTCGACAACAAGGTCAATTGATTTATCAAACCACTGTAGCTCCTGGTCGTTTTGAAATTAATGACTTATATCCAACTGGATTTGGCGGCGAACTCGAAGTTTCGGTTATTGAATCAAACGGTGAAATTCAAAAATTCGCTGTGCCTTATGCCTCAGTCGTTCAAATGCTACGTCCTGGTTTAAGCCGTTACTCGCTCACAGTGGGTGAATTTCGCGACCGAGATATAGATTTAACGCCGTGGGTAACGCAAGGTAAATATCAGCGCGGTGTTAATAACTACCTAACAGCATATACTGGTTTCCAATTAGCAGAAGATTATGGGTCTGCACTCGTCGGAGCCGCTTTTGCTACACCAATAGGTGCAATTTCTCTAGACGTAACTCACTCACAAGCAGATTTCAAAAAACAAGAGTCTCAATCTGGTCAGAGTTTTCGCTTAAGTTACAGTAAATTAATTGCTCCAACGGATACGAATTTAACACTTGCAGCATATCGCTACTCTACAGAAAACTATTACAACCTTCGTGATGCAATTCTAATCCGTGACCTTGAAGAAAAAGGCGAAAATACTTATGCCGTTGGTAAACAACGTAGTGAGTTCCAAATTACGCTGAACCAAGGACTACCCGAAGGTTGGGGTAATGTCTATGTTGTTGGTTCATGGATTGATTATTGGAATCGTAGCGAATCAACCAAGCAATACCAAATTGGTTATAGTAATAATTATCAAGGTATTACCTATGGTATTTCAGCTGTAAATCGCCAAATAGAATACGGTTCAAATCGTAGTGACCAAGATACTGAATATTTAGCGACAATCTCCTTCCCGCTAAGCTTTAAGAAAAACTCTGCGAACGTGAATACCACCATTGCAGATAATAATCGTACTGTGGGTGTAAGTGGCGTGGTGGGTGATCGTTTCAGCTACGGTGCGAGTATGTCTCACCAAGATCGTAATGATCCTAGCTTTAACGTCAATAGTCGTTATAGAACTAATTTTGCAACAGTCGGCGGATCTTATAGTTATGCAGAAGACTATCAACAAGCAATGTTAAGTCTAAGCGGTAGTATTGTTGCACATTCTCAAGGCGTCTTATTTGGACCAGATCAAGGGCAAACCATGGTTCTAGTTTATGCACCAGACGCTGCAGGTGCGAAAGTCGGTAATACCGTTGGTTTAAGTATTAATAAAGCGGGTTATGCTGTTATTCCTTATGTTACGCCATATCGTTTAAATGACATTACCCTTGACCCTCAAAACATGTCTACAAATGTTGAACTAGAGGAAACTAGCCAACGTATTGCTCCTTTTGCAGGTGCAATTGCAAAAGTAGATTTTTCAACAAAAACTGGTTATGCAATCTATATCCAAAGCAAACAGGCAAATGGAGAAAGTTTACCTTTTGCTGCTCAAGTCTATAACAAAGACAAAGAAGCTGTGGGCATGGTTGCACAAGGAAGCCTAATTTATGTTCGAACAAAATTACCTCAAGATACACTTTACGTTAACTGGGGTGATGAAGCGTCTGAGCAATGTCAGGTGAGCTATGATGTTCATTCTCAACTAGATAAAGATCAACAAAATATGATCATGACTGAGGCAATTTGTAAATGAAGAAAATTCTAATTACTGGTGCTTTATTTACGGCAGGTTTTGGTTTTAATACGGCGACCAATGCATTTTGTACACTCAGCTCAGGCTTCAGTACAGTTGATATTTCTATGGCTGTAGGTCGCGTGGTTGTCCGCCCAAGTGATCCTGTTGGGACTATTTTGCGTAAAGCAACATTTCCAATCAATCCCAATGGCTCAACACTAAGATGTACTTCAAGTGCTGATCGAATTTACGCAGATTTATCGCAAAGTTATCCAATTAGTCCTTTAGGCGATAGTATTTATTCAACCAATATTGCAGGAATTGGTATTCGACTATATCGTGAAGCCGAAAATGCAACCAATTTCTCTGGATACTACCCCTACTCGCGCAGTCTATCACCTGGAACACTTTACAATTTAGCACAAGGCTACTTTGTTGTTGAGATTGTTAAAACAGCATCACAAACTGGATCTGGTGCCCTTGTTCCAGGTAGATATAGTACCTATTACGTGACTGGACAAAACAGTCGTCCATTTTTAACCAGTACTGTTTATGGTAACGCCATTACTATTGCTTCTTCTTCATGTGAGCTACAAGGCAACATCAATAAAACAGTTCAGCTTCCAACGGTAATGAAATCTGGTTTTAAAGGGATTGGTTCGACTCAAGGTGAACAAGCATTTGATCTGAATATTTTATGTAATGGTGGTATCAACCCAACAGGTTACGAAGAAAAAACTCAGGTTAGTTTAAGCTTCGATTACACCCAAGATGGCAGTAATAACCAAGTTTTAACCAATACCGCACCGACTGCAACGAAAGCGAATGGTGTTGGAGTTCAACTGATCTCAAATTACCAAAACATCAATAAGGTGATTGCTCGTGGCGACAAACTTGCGCTGGGTACGGTTAAATCAAATGAAGTCATTCAATACAATGTTCCATTAGCCGCTCGTTACTATCAAACAGCAACAACTGTCACTGCTGGAACTGTACGGGCGATGGCAACGGTTACTATTCAGTACGATTAAAACTTTAATTCCAAACTCACCCAACCCCAAATCTAGTCATTGCCTTGGGGTTTTTATTTATTTGAAATAAATCACACTAAATAAAAAAATATTGATACTGTATAGATAATTAAAAATATGCCAAAATTATCATTACCCAAGCAAAATTAAACATACGTCACATTTTAAATAAATATTTTTATCATAATTAATTTCAATATTGCCTTAATAATAAATTTCATGTTAATTAATAATAAATACATTATATAAAGGAAATATTCATGTATAAAAATATTTATAAAATTCTATTGGGTTCATCATTAATTGCATTTACTTCGATGGCTTATTCAGCAAATACCATTCAAATCAGTGGAAGTATTGTTGAAGATACATGCTCTTTAAATCAAACCAACCAAGACTGTGAATTAGCTAACATTTCAAGCAAGAAAAATGAAGAAATAGTGAGTTTAATCCAAAATTTAAAGAACAAATCACAGAAAAACTATACAACTGAGATTAGTATTGAACAATTACCTGACCAAAAAAGTACAGTTATAACTGCTAACTATTACTAAAAATAAATATCGGAATAAAAAATAAAATGTGATCCAATTTGCATTTTATTTTTTTATTTCATAAATATTGATTTTAAACCCATTATTATACTTTTATACAAAACAGCTCCAAACCAATAATTAATTAAAATTATCTAAATAATCAAAAACTATTTTAGCTTAAATATTTAGTCCCAGGATTTAAAATCCTATATTTTATTAGCGCTAACAACAATATCAATTATCATTATCAATTCTTTATTTAATAAAACTTATCAGATTTAAAAAAACGGTCAAAAAATAAATAATTTATTAAAAAACAATAATTTAAAAAATACAGAACTGTTTTTATAGGACATGTATTGACCATATAAACCCTTTTCTGTAATTTCTTATCGGCAATACACTTTATAAATAATTTTAAAAATAATAAGGGATAAATATGGACCATCTAAAATCAATTACGTCTGAGAATGCACCTTGTGTAGACTGTTCTACTGACCCGATTGAATCTCTAAAAGCGATGTTCGTAGATATGGTACAAGCTGGACGTATTGCCAAAGGTCAATGCCCTGCTATGCGTCCTGTATTTCTGAAACCGCACGGTGTGGCAGCAGCAGAATTCGTTGTTCGTAGTGATCTCCCTGAAAATTTGCGTGTTGGTCTATTTGCAAATTTAGGCAAAAGTTATCCAACATGGATTCGATTCTCATCAGATACCACACCAACTCGTACAGACTATAAATCCACACTGGGTATCGGAATTAAATTATTTGATGTTGCTGGGGAAAAATTACTCGGTAATCCTCATGCCGATACCTTCGACTTCATCTTACAAAACTTTGATGCATTCTTTGTTGATACAGCTAAAGATATGTGCGAATTCACCAAAGCTGGAGTTGTTGATGGCGATTATGATCCATATCTTAAGGCACATCCAAAGACGTCTGAATTGCTTGATGCAATGGCAAAACCAGTCGCAAGTGTATTGGCATCACCTTATTGGAGCGGTTTACCCTTCCGTTTTGGAGAGGATCAATATGTCAAATATAAAATTGAACCAACATTCTATTTAGATCCCCCTACTCACTCACCGAATGATCCCTCATATCTCGCCACGGACCTGAATACTAGATTAAAAAATTCAGAAGCTCGTTTTCGATTCATGATTCAGCTAAGAACTGTTCCAGAACAAATGCCTTTAGATGAAGCAACTGTAGTCTGGCCGGAAGATCTGAGTCCACCTATCCATGTTGCAGATATTGTTATTCCTATTCAAGATATCAGCGCACGAGGTCAAGCAGAATACGGCGAAAATCTAGCAATGAATATCTGGCGTGTGACAGCTGAACATGCTCCTGTTGGTTCTATTGCTGATGCCCGACGTGTGGTTTATGCAGCCTCTGCAGAATTACGTCGTAATGTTAATGGTGTGCCACAAGGTGAACCAGACACACCTCGTCCATTAATATCACCTGCAAATGCTGTTGATACGGATATTGTTCGTGCAGCGATTCATCCTGCTATTGGAATTGCACGGGTTGGTGATAGCATAAACGAGTTTTTTATTGGACCTGAAGTTGTCGATGCACCAGCCGATTTAAATCAACAACCTAATTCTTATCGTGATGCTACAGGTGCAATTAAAAGACAAGCAGCCCGTTTTCGCATTTATGGTTACAACGCAGCAGGCGAAGTGGTACGCGAATTAACTCCTGATAATGCAGATATTGTTTGGACAGTACATGTCGCGAATCGCAAATCCGAATGGTATCAATTCCAATATGCGCTTGATATTCCAGAAGCTGTGAATGCCCCAGATAATGCTTTTACATTACGTAATCCAACCGTAAAAGATCGTAAAAAATTAGCAATTGATCCAGGACCGCGCAGTATTTTTGGTCGTAATGTATCAGGTAGTGCTGAACATCGTTTTGATACAGGTACGTTTCAAGCTGCTGCTGATCAACCCGTTACCGTACCTCTTGGAGAAATTCAAACTGATGAAAATGGTCGTTTAATTTTCTTAGGGGGACACGGAAAAGCAGCTTCACCAACTGATGCACCTGTATATGATCCAGATAACCCACCAAGCTTTAACAACGCCAATGACTGGTATGATGACACTTCAGATGGTCCAGTAACAGCAACAGTGTCAATTAATGGAATTAGTATTCCTGTTGAATCCGCTTGGGTTGTTGTAGCTCCACCCAATTACGCACCCGATGTTGTGAGTTGGAGAACAATGTATGACCTGATGTGTGATGTTTATGTTAATGCTGGCTGGATGAGTATGCCTGAAACGCCTTCATTTACTAAAGACATTTTACCTCTGTTACAACGTCTAGGTGGCTTACAGTGGGTAAACAAAGGCTTTGCAGCTTATTTCGGTAAAGGTTGTCCAATGGATTTCACTAATCCGTCTTTGTTAGCCAAGTTGTCATTTAAACCTGAACAAGCTACTGATCCAGACCCATATAGCGAATTACGTCGTGCGATTCTTCATAGCTTCAGACCATTAAAACCGTCAGTTGCTGAACCAGTAACATGGCCACATATTTGGCCTTGGATTTATGGTGATGCTTTTGGTAGCTTCCCTGAAAATGGTACAGGTAACATGCTCACCATGACAGGCCTACAGCAAGGAATCTTACAACATTGGGTAAATGGTAAATTTATCAATGATTGGACAGCTGAAACACCTACAGTACCGACATCAATTGATCAAGTACCATTAGCACAACAACCAAATATGCTCGATCAAGCCGCTTTACATTATTGTTTGGCAGATACATTCCACCCAGGTTGTGAAATGACTTGGCCAATGCGTCATGCCAGTATGTACAGTGCCCCTTTCCGTATTCGGTTACGTCCAAGTTCAGAACCAGAGCCTTATTATGGTTCGACCATGACTCCGATTAAAGTACAACAGGTTGATGGCCCATTATATGCCCAAACGGCTGGAAGCATAACAAGATGGATGGCAATTCCATGGCAAGGTGATACTGCATTCTGCCGTTCAGGCTATGATCCAGACTTTGATCCATATTTACCAACTTTCTGGGCTGCACGAGTTCCAAACCATGTATTAACTGAACAAGATTATCAAAAAGTAATGAACCTAGATTTGCCAAGAGAAGAACGAATTGCAGCATTTAATCAACGTCTAAATTGGCTTCGTGCAATTAAAGATGCAAATACAGCAGAAGTGATGCTGCGCATGATTGCCCATTTTAATGAGTTGGGTATTGTTGAGGTACGTCCTGGTATCAAAGATGATCCAGATCTTCCTGAATATATCTATGTAGAAACATTAATCGCGGGACAACTCAAAACTGCGGCAGAAAATGCAACCACATTATTGCGCAATATAGCTCGACCTCTGACCGAATTAGAAAAAGCTGGATGGGCAGATCAAGAACAGCTATTGGCATTCCGTTCAGTCCGTGTACAAAAACGTTAAGATGGAAATTTTTGATGTCGATGTGTGCATAGCAGGTAGTGGTCCTGCTGGCACCATTGTGGCCAGACAGCTTGCGCAAGCAGGTTTATCAGTTACTCTAATTGATAGACCTGCATACAAAACACATAAATTTGGAGAGACTCTGCCCAGTGCAGCAATCCGCCTACTTAATAAACTTGGGCTTATTTCTCTAACCGCAAAATTAAAAACCGAGAATCAATTTAGCAATACTACCTACTCTGAGCATGTTGGCGGTAATATGACTTTTTGGGGAAGTAATATCTTATCAACCACAGATTATATCCATGACCCTTATGGCTTTGGATTAAGAATTAATCGTAAAAATTTTGATGAACTACTCAGAAAAGAAGCGCTCTTAAGCGGAGCAAGATTCTATCCATCAGATGTTGTAGCATTAGAAAAACATAATGATGTATGGAAAATCAGACTTGAAGATGGAAAAACAATCCATTCCAAATGGATTGTCGATGCAACAGGTCGCAGTGCAAAATTGATCAAACTTCTTGGGGTTGAACGTTACCGTGGAGTTCCATTGGTTGCTTTATACCGTACCTGTACGCCCCAGAAAAATGTAAAACTGAACAGGACCATTATTTCTGCCAGCCAAAATGGATGGGTATACACAGGTAAAATCAATGATCATCAGTGGGTCATTGGATACCATACGACTCCCAAAATAGCTACTCAATTTCATCATGACAATAAACAATGGGAGCATCTGATTTCTAAGAATGTCGGTTTATACGATTTATTGGGCAATTTAGAATTTGGTAAAGATATTTTCTCTCATGATGTTCGTAGTAGTTGGTTGGAACAGCCAATAGGCAACGGTTGGGTTGCTTGTGGGGATGCATTACTTGCATTTGATCCTATTGCTGGACAGGGTCTGTTCAATGCTCTTTATACAGGTATGAAAGCCGCAGAAGCTATTTTAGCTACTCAACATAATGAAAATAACCACAGAAACTACACCACTGAAATTAATAAAATTATCAATACTTATGAAAATCGTCGTTACCTCCTTTACAAGCAAGAGCAAAGATGGGCCGAGAACCCTTTTTGGCAAGCACACCAAACCGTAGCAAAAACAACTTGATTATGCAGTTATGAACGAAGATTTTATGCGCATATTTTAAAAGTAAGACATAAACATAATCTATAAACACCCACATTTCGATAAAAGTTAAATATAAAATCAATAACTAAGAACAGCTTGTATTCTTACTCAAGTTTTGATGTACTAAAATACAGGATAGCAATAATTCCGATAACAACATCTTTTACCACAAAGTGTATCGATCCATCGCACTCAACAATAGCTGCGATGGGATAAGGAGCAAGTAAATGTCAAGTTATATGCCATCGATACGTTTCAGTTTCTTGTTATTTGCCATGACTCCTATTTTGATAAGCATAAGCGGTTGTTCTAACAACCTTCAGCAAAAAAAAACCATAACGAATATGCATCAACTTCCCTATCCAACCATTGATAGAGAACTCGGTGAAAAATTACAGCCTGATGAAGAAATAATAGCGAATCAAATTACAGAGCAAATTGTTCAATCAATTCGAAGTCAATACTCCTCTGGCAATGCATTGAGAGATGCACATCCCAAAGCGCATGGCTGCGTACGTGCAGAGTTTCATGTATCAAAATCTATACCCAAAAACTTAGCTCAAGGAATTTTTGTTCCTGATAAAACCTATTCAGCATGGATTCGTTTTTCTAATGCTTCTGGTGATGCCACAAGAGCTGATGATAAAAAAGATGCGCGTGGTATGGCAATAAAATTGTTAGGCGTCCCAGGTAAAAAAATCTTGGAAAATGATGAGCAAGCGCTGACTCAAGATTTTATTATGATCAACCACCCTGTATTTTTCGTAGATGAACCTTTACGTTATTTATCTTTTATAGAAGATACAAATAGCAAAAGTACTTTAAAAAAATTGCATATCCCTTTCGCATTAGGTTTTAAAGGAACACTCAACGCATTGGGAGCAAGCAATTCAAAAATATCGAATCCAGTTCAAGCTCGCTATTGGTCAATGGTTCCCTATCAATTAGGATTAGGTGCTGATCGTCAAGCAGTAAAGTATTCGGCAAGACCTTGCTCCCTAAATGCGGATACTATGCTTAATCAATCAGATCCTAACTTTTTGAGGGCAGCTCTACAAGATACCTTAAATAAGAAAGATGTATGTATGGAATTTCTTATACAACCGAGAACATCAAATAAAATGCTTGTAGAAAATTCGATGAATGAATGGAAAGAAGATAAGGCTCCTTTTTATAAAGTTGCAACCATTCATATTCCTCAACAGGTTTTTAATACACCCGATCAAAATAAATTTTGTGAAAACCTTTCATTTACGCCTTGGCATTCTCTACCTGAACATAAACCATTAGGTGCGATAAATAGATTACGTAAAGTAATATACGAAAATATAAGTATCGTCAGACATGAAATGAATTCTGCTCAGAGACAAGAGCCTAAATAGAAATGTTAAAGAAAATACTTTTAGAGAACATATTAGAAAATCTTTTGATAATTTAGCTTCTAATATATTGAAGATACTTTCTGAAGGTTTTAATCATAAATATTTAGCATTAATAAATGACAAAGATGATTGAATCAAATATTGATCTGATCAAATAGAATAAGTTATATAACATTTAAGTGAAGTCTTTTACTGACTTCACTTTTTTACCTTCATAGGGCTGAATATGAATAAGAAATTGATCGGGGCTATAATCGCTGTCGTTATCGTACTAGTTGGGGGCTACTATTATGCTTCCCCCTATCTCGTCCTCAATAGCATTAAGAATGCAGCACAAGCAGGTGACAGTGAGAAAGTCTCTGCATACATGGACTATCCCAGTGTCCGTCAGAGCTTCAAAGATCAAATGAATGCTTACATGGTTAAGGAAATGGCATCAAAAGAAACTAATGGTTGGGAAGCATTGGGAACAATGATCGCAACAACCATGGTTGATAAAATGGTAGATGCTGTCGTTACGCCTGAAGGTATGACATTGATGCTCCAAGGAAAAGATTTCAAAGACAGCTTAAAAGCACATACAGAGCAATCATCAAATCAGACAATTTCACAAGAAACATTAGATTATAGCACACGTTATTTATCGATGAACATGTTTGAAGTCACATTCAAAAATCCAAACAATGAAAAACAGTTAAAAATCATTATGGAACGTGATGGCTTAAGTTGGAAAGTGAAAAAGTTTGTCATTCCAATGGATGAGGTCAAGCCACAACAAGCGGCACAACAACCCATCGAATCTGCTGTGGAAATACCAACAGAAACTGAGATCCCAACAATTCCCGAGTCTACAATAGCATTTGACTTCTCAGGTGTTCAGAAAGGTTCGCAGTTGGAGTCTTGTTATCATGACCCATGTTCAATTGCACGTGTAATGGAATTTAAGCAATTAAACCAAACGCCAACCGAGACAAATATAGAGCTAACTGTTGTAGGAGGAAGTCGAGAGTTTGAGTCTGAACATATTGATTGGAATCATGAAGCACATAAAATTCAAATCCAGTGCTCTTTGACCAAGCCAATTGTTCAGATTGGAGAGCAAGTAACAGTCATTCCGTTAAATGCCTCTGGTGTCTCAGGTGTATTATGGTCAGATGCAGAAACTTATTTACAAGCTTGCCATAATTACACTGGAGAGATGATGGCTGGTATTCAGCAGTATGGTTATAACGTCCAAGAAGATATTTGAGAAAGCAACATACAACAAGAACCATAAGTCTGGGGCGAATGTGATGACTAAGGTAACTGAGTCAGATATAGAATTAAGGCGATAGAGCAACTTGAAGGATTAGGCTACCGTTATCTATGCGTAACGTGAATACCGCTAACAATGAAACACTAGTATATAAAGTTGCCTATGCTTCAATGGAACAGATCCAAAACTTAGGTAGAATTCTTACAGGATCATTGGGCGGTCCAAATATTATTTATTTCAGAAATTAAAATGAATAAAGCCATGCATATGCATGGCTTATTTTATGAATTAGTGCAAAATAATATATAAAATTTCAGTGCAAAATTGCACGAAAACTTACAATTACATAGTGCTTACATAGATTTAGATATTAAAAAACCACTTAGGATTAGTACACCTAAGCGGTTGCTTTATATGGTGGGCCCACCGTGACTTGAACACGGGACCAACGGATTATGAGTCCGCTGCTCTAACCAACTGAGCTATAGGCCCTATAAACTGTAAATGCTTGTATTATCAACATTTCCATTCAAAAACAATATTAGCCAAATTCAATTTGAATTACAAGTTTTTTCTTGAGTAGACCTATAGTAGACCGTAAGAATTATTGTAATATGTAGCTAATTGTTGTTAAAACAAGCGGATTCTAGCTTATGTCAGCTGATAGAGTAAAGCTAACTAAGTCATTTATTGATCAACTCGAATTAATTCCTGCGATTTATCGTGATAGCGAGTTAATTGGCTTTGCTGTGCGTGTAAATACTTCATATAAAACTTATATTGTTGAGAAAAAGGTTAATGGCAGGTCTACTCGGTCTACTCTAGGTATTCATGGCCAAATTACTCTGGCTCAAGCAAGAGTATTGGCTCAAGAAGCTCTTTTAGACATAACGATGGGTATAAAGCCAATAGATAAGAAAAAGAAGAAGATTGCAGATGCTAAATCAATTTTTGATATTGAAAATTCTCAGCCGACTTTAAATGAAGCATATCTCGTCTATATTAATGAACGAACATTAAAGCTGCGTACATTAGAAGATTACAGTGATGTGGTTAATGGCTACTTAAAAGCTTGGAAGGATACTAAGCTTAAAGACATTACTAGAATAATGGTTCAAGAAAAACATAAAGAGCTTTCAGTTAACAGTAAAGCTCAAGCCAATATGTGTATGCGTGTGTTTCGAGCAATTTATAATTTTTCGATCGAATACTATCTAGATGACGATGAACAACCCATCATCCCCCCACTCAATCCAGTCAAAACTTTAACAACTAAAAAGTCATGGAATAAGATTCGTAGACGTAGCTCATATATCAATCAAGACAAGCTATCAGATTGGATTAAAGCTGTTCTAAACTTTGAAGATCGAGGACAGCAGCTTGAGACCAACAAAGACTTTCTCATCACGTTAATCCTAACCGGCTTTAGACGTGAAGAATGCGAGTCACTAGCATGGTCTGATTTGGATTTAAAATATGGGTATATCACTTCAATAGATCCTAAGAACAATGTACCACACACCCTACCAATGGGCGATTTCCTCTGGGAAATGATGAAGAAGCGTAGAAAGCAAATTACTGTAGATTGGGTTTTCCCTTCTGCAAAATCTGAATCTGGCCACATAACAAATATTTCAAAAGTTAGAGCTAAGATCAATAAAAGTTGTGGTATCCAGTTTACATTTCATGATCTGCGCCGTACCTATGGATCTATTGCCGAAAGTTTGGACTATGGGAAATATACAATTAAAAAACTACTAAATCATAAGAAGGAGGACAAGAATGATGTCATCACAGGCTATGTTCAGATTAGTGATAAAAAATTACGTTCTGCAATGAACGAGATTGAAATTGTTGTCTTGGGAGAAAATAGAAACAATCATATTAATCAAATATTATAATATTTCTACAAAAATTATATTACCGAAGTATTTTTATAGCTATATTATTTTTACACTTATGAAATTCATTTCTCTATAAAATAGTTAATTGATATGTTCATAGTGATATTTATTTATAAAACTAAAGCAGTTATCTTTTTTAATGAAAATTAATCATTGTTTTTTAAAGAATTTTAATTTTCGTATTTCTTTCTTATTGACACTAACTTTTACTTCAATTATTTTATATGTAGTTCATCATTAATGAATGTAAGTACTGTTTTAACATTGCTGTATTTTTTGTCTAGGTAAAAATTCATTAAATATTAGCTTGTTTCTAATCCAAACACCTTACACTTCTTGGCAACACCAACGCACAGAAGCTTCAACAAATTTATTTGTATCGGAGCTTCTATGAAAAAAAAATTCTCTAGTTCTATTAGATCATATAGAGCATTATCTTTTAAAAATCAAAATGGTCTTTGTTTTTACTGTAATCAACCAATGTGGACTAAAAATCTGAAAGAATTTTGTCAGCTCTACAGAGTTACAGAAGATTCTGCACAGTTATTAAAATGTACTGCTGAACACATTGTTGCACGGCAAGATGGAGGTACAAACCAAAGAACTAATATTGTAGCTGCTTGCCTTTTTTGTAATAGAACAAGACATCAAGAAAAAAATGCACTTTCAGCAGAAAAATATAAAGTCAAAGTATCGAATCTAATGAGTAAAAATAAGTGGCATCCAATTCACATTAATTGACTATTTTTAAAAATGCTGATTATTAATGATAATAATCAGCGTTTTTAATTTATGCTTCTGTTATATCAATTGCTTTTACATTACTCAATAATGGCAACTCATAACGATGTTGAGCTGGACTAGATGTCTGGCCATACCACATAAAAGCTTCAAAATCGGATTCGTTATATAAAGCATAACTAACCATATTTGACTGATTACCGCCTAAGCAGACTAGCTTTCCTGTCCATTTGTCTGTACCTACGACAAAACAGACATGACCACCTCCCTTACGTGTTTTAACAGCAACACAACCGTACGCTGGATTAGTTAGCTTATTGCCACCACTTAGATAAGCTAAAGCTCGAAACCAATCTTTAGGGAATTTAATGCCTGCGGTTTGTAAACAGTGAGCAACGAAAGTACCGCACCACGGCGTTTCATCATCAATCCACCATGCGCCAAGTGCCTTTAACCAACTTATAATGATTGGCGAATGTTTGAATTTGCTTGTATCTTCTCTTAAACCGATATGTTTACGCGCTTCAGCAATCCAAGGTAATTCAGGATAACTACTCATTCTTCATTCTCCCCTTTGAGTTCTTTTTTGACTTCTTTCACTACTTCAAAAATCGTCGAGTTTTCACGCGCATTTATATAGTTAAAGATCCAACGGACAATTGCCCAAAAAGGCAATCCGCAACAAAAAATGATTCCACCTAAGGCACACATACCGAACCAGTTTGACGACCAATCATGTAAGCCAAATCGTTGAACGACAAGCGAACCACCTGCAATACTTCCAACGAGTGTCGTTACAAGCGAAATAACCCATTCTTTTCTTGATCGCGGTTCACGAGTCATGACAACAATCAAATATGCTAAAGAAGCTGCAATAGATAAAATTGTGATTAGACCATAGAACTTCACAATTGCTGCTGCCCCCACTCCACTACTTACTGGCTCAGCCATTTTGTAATTCACCTAAGTTTATTTAGGTTCATTTTGAAGGATTGAAATTCTATGATTGAGACGATGTTCCAATAAAAAACCACCGTCTTTGAACTGTTCAAATGGTATTGGACAGCTAATTAGGTGGTTTATGTTTATCGTGATATCTAATGATATTAAACAATTCTTCCTTTTTGATACAAATTAGCAATTTGCGCATCTGTTAATGCGTAGTCGAAAACTGCCATATCAGACATATAGCCACGTAAACCATAGCTGCTATAACCAGCTGACATTGGGAAAAAGAATCCTAGACCATCAGAACTTGCATCATTTGAATTTACGACAGCAGTGTTAGTCATCCCATTCACAGTTAAACTAAACCTACCTGTAGCGTTATCTTTGCACCACACTACAAACTGGACTTTATTGATCATCTGATCGTAACTTTCAATTAACACTTGGCTCAGATTCTCAGGTGACTGCCCAAGAAGTGCATTACCATTATAGGCAATAAGTCTATAGTTTGCTTCACCAAAGTCTTTATTTATCAAATATGTGGCTAACCAATTATAATTTCTAATACCTATGGGTTTGAACCAAAAGGCTATGGTGAAAGACTTTCCAGATGCAGCAAGTTTCTTGAATGTATCCCCTGCAACAGCATCACTGACATAGCATTGTGCCGTCGTCCAGTTACTTGCAATATTAAAACCCATTGATCCTTGTGAGCCTTTACGCAACTTATCAGCTTTATAAGTAATAGCACTGGTCTCTTGAATCTCTCCGTCATAACCTGATAATGATGAATCATTAAGTACAGAACCAACAGTTTCACTCATTAAGTAGTAAGCCACTGGATTAAGAGCTAGAATCGCTGGTGTATATAAATCCTGATCCACAGGAGCTACGGCGAAGTTTAAGCAAAAGGTTAGACTCCCATCTTCATGTTCCATAAATGTTGGATTATCTGTAGTAGCGACATGACTTACATTTTCTACTGGAACAAATCTAAATCTATGAGGAACACTATCAATATTTTGCATAAACATTGATCCATCCCAATCCCCTGTTATTTTTCCTGAATAAGATGACAAAAGCTGACTTAATGCATTTGAAATTTCACCGACATATGGCTCTATTTCATCATCGATATAAATCTGCCAATTACCAGTTATGAAAAAGCCTATATTTTCAGTAGCTCCTTCACAACTAATGATATGAGGGACTTCAGGATCTACAATCACTCGCCCGACACGCAACACTTGGACACTAGGTACACCAGTATCTAAGCAATCCTGTACTGCTTGATAATCAATATTAGTAGGCTCATGACCCAATTGACCGCGAATATTACCTTGATGAATAGTCATAGGTTTATCGATACGACCACGCATAAATTGCCCAATAATTAAGGCTGAAGTCAGTCCCTCTTTGGTTTGTGTTTCGGTATTATCTATTGTGCCTTGGCTTTGTATTTCAACCGCCTTACCTAATATCTTTGTTGTGTTCATCTTCTCGAACCTAAATTATTGATACATTTAATTATTTCATTACCAAGCTTGAATAATGTATTTTGCCTTTGCACATCATTCTCAATTTCTTTCTTTCGCTCATCCCAAGCATCTGAAGCGTAATAATCTGCTTCAAAACTCACAGGTAAATGTAGTGTATCGAATAAAGACATCTTGCAGTGACTTGATAAGTTTTGCACTGTGCTAAGTAAATGACTTGTCCAGCTCTTTGATAATTCCGATAAAACAGGTAGAGGCACGAAATCGAACAGGCGCGTCATCTGCACCTCTCTGTACCACAAAACCTTCGTTGTTCACACTTAGCTCTATATGAGTAAAAAGCTCGCTATTTAGCTTCAAATAATCAAGATAGATCAGATTAAATTCAGTTTGTGGAAGTGCTTTTATATAATCTAAACGCTGAATGAATTGCTGTTTATAAATTTGATCGATTGCACTACGGTCTGGGAGTTCTCCCAAGTACTCATGATTTTCATACTTAATCTGAAATGCTAATAAACATGCAATCCATTCTGCTGCATTCTTACAGTTTGATTCTAAATACTCGGCTTCATTTCCATTTATTTGGCGAACCGTTATACCAACTTCGGAAACCTCCGAAGCCCAACTCATTTGTTCTTTAAAGCAATTTGATAAATCCATGTTGCTCGAGAACAAAGTATTGGTTTGATTTTGCACATACTTGATCATCAAGAAATATCGTTCTTGAGCTGTCATCATTAAAGGTAATTGTGGATTCTGCAAAGCTTGAGACAAAAAAGACGTTATTCGTTTCTCATTCAATTTAGGATCAATTGCAGCGACTTTTAACGCCTCATTAAAGCTAATTTCATTTAGCTGATAGGTTTTCCCACCAATAGGGATCGGATCAAAATTTAACATTTACTATCCTTCATTCGACTTTATATAAATTACGAACATCTTGAGCATCCCAAGCTGCTCGACTAATCAGGCTTAAATTCACACTAAGGCTTAGTCGATTACCCTCTTTATCAATAGGTGCAACAATAGGTGCTGATACACTTTGGAGAATAAAAGGCATATAAGTTTTACCGTGTGTGGTGACAGTGATGTAGGGAGGAATTAATCCTGAAAATAAACCGTCTCCTCCCTCTGAAATTAAATCTGTCAGAACCGTTCCTTGTGATAATTTTGTTGGTAATGACCAAGACTGGAGATACATCAATTTGTTCTCGACTTCTGCTCGAGCATCTTTTAAAGCAATAAAGAAAACACTTAAGTTAAGATGAACTGAAGCTGTAGAAAGAAAGACTTGAGTTGTATTAACTTTATTAAGATTGGTTTTGCCTTCAACACTTTTTGCAAAATCAGCTAAAGGTTGAAATCCTTTACTAATAAGATCAGCTGCAGCATCACCCAAATTGTTTCGAATCGCTGTACCAGCAGCGCCACCTGAAGCCAAAGCTTGCCCAGTTTGTAGGGCAGCCATCATCATAGGCATTTTTAATTCAGGATTAGAGTTCTCAAACGGAGTTTGCCATTGGCTTTCAAAACTAATATCCCCATCAGTCAAGAATGCTCGAATAGTCGGCTGTGACAAGTCGTACGAGAAAATTGGTTCTTTAGTTTCTGCATCACGTTCCATCGTGCATAGATTAAACTCAGCAAATTTATGTTTAGACACATAACCCCAGAATGGATCAGCACTATAATCCACGGGTAAAGTTGTCTTATCAGCATTTGCTGCCTGAACACCATTGATGTCATTTGCCATAAAAAAGCCCTATCTTGATAAGGCTATTTTTCAACAAATTTGATTATGAATTTTAATCAAGTTCCAATCATGCAGCTTGTAAAGTGGCTTCTACTTTCTTAATGATCTGGTCCAATTTGTTTCTATAAATTGCGTTAATATTAAAAGTATAATTTAACTTGACCTGTATAAAACACCTCTATTTCAATGCATAGATATTCTTATACAATCTCTCTCCACCTACTTTTTAACCTCTGATAAAAAACCAATTACTCTCAGGAGAATAATTGGTTAGTATTTCACCAGCTAGTTATTCCACCCTACAACAGTGAAATGCCACACAATATTGACTTAAATAACGTATTAATTACTTTTTAATAAAATATGATAATTCATTTCTTTCCACAATTTTATTCAAAAAATCCTTAATATTATTCAAATTAACGCTGGATAATAGAACTAAATTTTTATCGTAGAAACAATTACTTCCAAGATAGTTGGCATTCTCTGCATTATATATTCTTCGCATATCATAAAAATTAAAAATATAAGAATCTTCAAAAATTGTAACATCAATTTCTAAGCATCCTTTAGATTCATATTCCCAATCATAATCCTGAAAATCATCAGGAGAATTAATAGTATAGTTTTCCATTAGTTTCATCTCACACATTTAATTTGAGAACACAAGTGTATATATTGCTCAGGAGTTAAAAAAGTTCCAGGAGTAGGAATAATTTCAAAATGTTTTGGATCTGTAGCTCTCTGAAAAATTCCTAGTTCTTTTGGAAAACTTTTTGGATCAACCTTATATGGAATAAACCCCTTTGAAATTAAACTGTTAGAATTATCAAATAACGATACTCCTCGCGCAAAAGGGTCACTGCCATTTTTTACAAAACCGTTAAGATCAACTTTAAAGTCACTTGGTCGCGGATTAAAATGTGGAATATTGGCTGCTTTAGCCCCTCTATAAAAATCAAATGCCTTATCTGCAACTTTTGCCCCTTTTCCTTGAGGGGGTTGACCATCTACCAAACTATCAACAGATAGGGTAAATCCTAAAGCAGCTCCACCAACATAAAACAATGGGGCACCCCCCCTGTAATATTACCTAGCTCAGAATCTGATAACTCTGTCATTGCTAAGGAGCTATTTAACAGTTTAATCTGCTGGTTAAGAATAATCTGATTTAATGAATTATTAAGACCTGTAACCATTGATAAACCAGCATCATCCAACATACTCATTAATCCACTTGGATCACTAAACATGACAGGATTGCTACCTGCATACGCATACGGATTCAGACCACCATCTAACCCAATCGGATCAGCTTCCATATAACGACCCAATTCAGGGTTGTAATAACGATTGTGATTATAGAACTGACCTGTTGCCGCATCAAAATACTGACCTGGAAAACGTAAGTTAAAAGTTTCTGTACCCGTTGGAGCACCTAGACCAAAGGCTGTACTGTCCCAACTCCATGCAACTGCTTGTGTCCCGCTGTCAATTAAACGTCTTGGAGTGTTTTGTGCATCTGTTACAATATAATAGATTCGAGCCGTATTACCTGAGCTATAAATAGCTTTGGTTGATTTGATCGGCGCTAAAGCCAAAATATTCTGATTCACCAATCAACCATTCTTTGTATTCATCAGCATTTCCACGCTAATAGGCAAACTGGATTGCCATGGTACGGCAATTACCAGACTCAACCACCAAATCATCCCCGACGATAGGCGCACCAGTATCTGCACGACCTGAACGTTCCAAGCTTTCAGGATCTAAAGTATTTGAAGTTTTTTGCACCCATGCTTGGGAAGATTCTCGACTACGATCTCATGGTTGAAGTTCTTGAGGATAATTAGGATTTTCCGCCCCTGTAGTCGTATGTGAAGCAATCACTTGATCGGCTTCTAACACAGCAAATACGGTTGATACTTTGGTTCCTTTGGCTGTTTTGACGTTATTACTACGTCCTTTTAAAATTTTATTCTGGTCAGAGTTACGGCTTTCCCCAAAGATGAGCTTTTCAGCTTCATTTTCAGTTAAGACATTACCATTTTTGTCTAGAACTTGTATAAATAGATTGATTTCATTGTCATCGTATGATTCAATTGAATCGAAGTCGGTTTCTAAGCCTATGGTGCCTTGAGCATGTAAGTTAGGTGTAAACTGGCTTTCAAGTCCCTCTTTGTGACCTCTCGTCTTTGTTTGATCATCGACCCACGAGGAATCAAAATCTGGGACTTCTTTTTTTGCAGCAAGATAATAAGCTAATAATCCATTTGATAGCTCCCCTACTTTAATACGAGCAATAATGCTCAACGTCTCTATCTGAATAACCTTTTCAAAAGTATAAAAAGCAACAAAATCATCTGATCGCTCTTTATTTAATTCCTCACGTTCTCCAATTTTTCCATACATTAAAATTTCAGGAATACGTGGTATGACTAGAGCCGAACTTGGACGCAGACGATGAAGCATCTTCCCCTTCGACTTTGAGTTAATTGTTACTAATCCAATAGCTGTTTTGATTTGTTTAGACTGTAGGTTTTCTGAAAAATAGGATTTCGCAGATTTAATGTAATCATTATTATTTATTGTCAAAATTTCATTAAAATCTTGATCAGCCTGCTCACTATCCCACTCACTGATTACTTGATCACCCAAAGCTGTAACCATTGTATCGATAGCAATCAAAACATCTGTATCTTTGGAAATATTGCCAATTTTACTCATTTCAAAAACTCAAAAAAAATAGCCCATTTAGGACTATTTTGAGAGCTTCAAGACTGGCTAAGCTTGTTCAGTTCCAACCAGATCATTCACTTGAGTAATAAGAACATTAACGGCTTCAATCAATAACGGATCATTCAAATTCTTTTCAGCTTCACTACGAACTTGCTTAAGTAATTCAATGGATACTTTAACGTCACCATCAATAATAGACTGAAATAATTTATTGACTGATTGATTCGCTTGTCCGCCAAGTAATTCAATCAATTCTCGCAATCGTTTTGTACTTTGAAGCTTTTCCATCCCCTTTAGATTTGGGATCTGCTCAAGCAAAGCACGTAATTCTTTTGTAAGTTTTAACTTCTTTAAGCCATTCATTTAAAGCTTTTCCTTAATTGACCGTTTCAGCTTTTTTTATTTGATACATTGAATAAGCAGAAACAGCCTTTTCAAATAAATCATTGGTTTCAGACGTTAAACGTTCACTAATTGATTCAAGTTGTGCTTCAACATCATCAGCTTTAGAAAAATCAACATCACCCTTGATGACTTTGTTTAGATAGTCTGTATCATCACTATTCACATTTGAGTTTGCATGATTGTCAGCGCTAAACATTGCAGATCCAATAGCACTATTATTGGGATTTTTAACTTCCTTTTGAATATTCAAACGCTCAATTTGATTTAGTAAATCCTGAATCTGGGAAACCAATGCCTTTCTTTGATTGCGCTTATTTGCGATACGTTGTTTAGCAACAGCCCAAACTAGCTCATTTCCAGCTTTTTTCTTTTGTGTGCGTTTAAAACGTAAGCTGTTCTGATTAATCAATTTAACTAAACGTCCTGCAAGCACAGGTAAAGCAATATTCTCAGCTTGTTTGGGTTGAATTACGCTAGTAATATCGCGCTTATTCATCAAAATTTTCCAAGATAATAATATATCTTGCGCTACAATCCGCTTAACACTCCTATCAGGATGATGAAATACAATCGTGATAGTTTGCCCATCTTCAAAATCATAGGAAACAGCAACATTCAGCATTTTTTTGTGCTGAAATGGCTTACTTTGATCTACACTTATAACTTCTACGCCGCCTTTTGATGCAATTTTGATTGCAGTATGGAGCATAGCTATCAACTTATCGAAATATTGATATTTAACAATAATTGAATCAAAATCAGGATGTTCAGCACCAATTGATCTAAGTAAATTAGATATACCATCGAAACTTGATAAAAGTTCAGTATTGTCATCATGAAGTTGCATATCTAAAAGCAGATTTGCTGTTTTTGCTTCATGCGTTGTAAGTTCTATACCATCCCAACTTGGTAATACCGCACACGGAATATCTTGTAATGCGACTAAATGAGCTCGATGGATAAGTTGTTTATGCTTATGAAATTGTGGTGTTGCTAAATGTCGCAATAGACCGTTGGTATTACTTTCAATTACATCATCTTCAATAGCATCAAACATACGTCCAAACTGCAATTGTGCTAATGCACTGGCATGATCATTATCAACTGCACCTAAAACGGCAATTGAGTCAAAGGCTGCGATGTTATTGATTGAACCTTTTAGATTCACAATACGCCACTGATCTTCTTCTGTTGCTGACTCTGCCACAATCGCATTAAGCTGACAATATTTCCCTTTGATCACTCCAATTGAACACCCCCCACTATTTACAAAATCAAAACCCTGTACTAAACGACTGGTGTGTGGCCCATATAATGAAGTAAATATGTCGAAATTTCGCATTGAAAAAATGCCTCAATATTTTTCTGATTGAGGCAATTTTGACAATTTATTTAACTGAGATTTGATAGAGTTCCAATTAAGCTAAACTTATAGGTTATTTAATCTGATCCATTACATCCTGAATCTCGTTTTGAGTCAAAGACCTCATCTGATTCTTCATACAAGTGGAAAATTTCATTAATCCTATAGATGATTCATCTTTAATTATTTTTTGAACACATTGATCATTATTACATTCTGGTGAATTAATCTTTTTTAAAAAATCCTCAAACTTGCTTTTATCTGCTTCTGGAGTTTCCAGTAAAGAGAATAATGACCTAGTGTAATCAGTATATTTCTTTTTTGCAGTTACAATTTTATCAGGATTAGTTTTAAATAAAGAGTCAAATGCATGACCGAGTGGGTATGTGTAACCTTCCTCATTAGTTTGACTATAATCACCTTTTGTATGCGCATAGGCATCAGCATACGCATGTATTAATAATCCAGCTTTCCATAAATTATTTGAACTTTTTAAATTGGCTGATATTGCACTCTTTAATGAATTTCGCCTTTTCTCTATAGCTTTGCTATCGCCTCCATGTAAAGAATGCAGCTTTTCAACAACTTGTTTTTCAAAGCCATTTTTATTTAAAACTTTTTGAAGTCTAATCATACTAATCAAAGAGTTTTTCGTTGCTGTATACTGACTTTCATCTGGATATTCAGAAAAGAAAGATAAAGGCATTGACTCTTTATTACTAAGTCCTGCAAATTTAGCAATGGCGTAAGTCGTATAAAAATGTCCATCTTCTTCAAAAGCTACTCCTCTGTAATTAGTACATTCTTTGATAGCCTCATTTGGACCTAAATTATTAGCAAATGCCATATTTACTGTTAAATATGTAGATGCCAAAAATATTGTTCTTAAAAGGTTTTTTAACATATCAATTCCATATTTTTATAATTGGTTACTTAAAAATAATGCAAAAAAACCTATATCACAACTAACTAAATTCATTTCAACATCGGAAACATCTTTATAAAATTCAGCGTGACGATACCGACTCCATTTCGATTTGTGGCATCAAGTGGAATACTTCCTGTTTGTAAAGCGACCAAATGTTTAATTTCAAAAACCTTAGTTGAGTAGCTTTGTTTATCATAAATATATATTGTCATACGCATTAGATAATCATTCGGTAATGCTTGTGTACCCCCATCCTCACCATCAGGAAACATGATCGCTTTTATTGCCAAAGCACTATTTAGAATGGATGCATTGCGTGTCTCAATAAATGGTATAGATATTTCACCCGAACTATTTCCAGTGATGTGATTGAGTTGAAATGCACCAACCTGAATACTATCGGTTTGTGCATCCATTACAGATAAATCAATACTTTGACATAGCCAAGGTAACTTTTCTCTATCCAACAATGGGATATTCTCAATTGTAGTACTTGCTAAAAATCCACTTTCTCCATTTTCGAATGCATTGAATTGACCTGCTTCAGGATGTGTTAAGTCATAAGCATCAATTAGTTCAATTGAACTTTTAGCAAGCGCACTTTTAGGATCGAAAGGTTCTAACCACACACCAAAATGGAGTGTGGATAAAACTCCAAGCGAATATATTTTGTCATAAAATTTTCTTGCCTCATTAATTGGCATACCAGACCAAGGACCATTATTACCTGGTGTATTTAATCTCAACATCATTGTTCGCCCTGTCGATTGAAACGAGATTTCGCAATATCAGCTGCTATACGACATGAATCGTCATAGTTAAAACCAGCATCTTTTTCTAAAATATATTGCATCGTTTCCTGACTTAAATCAGATTCTTTGAGTGAGTTAATGACTTGAATTTTAAGTAAGGATGTATTCATCTGAGTTTGTTTATTGGTATTTTCTTCTGTCACAGCTGCTGACTGAGTACTAGAAAACTCAACTTGCCAAGGGAAATCCAATTCATTTTCATTGAATTGTTCGTTATAGCAAAAACCCCAATCGATATGCATAAGATCATTTACAAACTGGACAACAGATTGTCGAATATACATTGAGCGTCGCATAATCTGACTTGATGTAGTAAATGCCGCATCATCACCGATACCACCAGAAAGCATATCAGCCCAACCAACCATTGAAGGATCGAGACCAATTCCTCCCATTAATAAACGTACATTAATCATAAATGTTTCTATATTTACAGGTGAATTACGCTGCCCTTTAATATCCCCCATTGGATTTAAGACTTGTTTTTCATCCCAAGTAGGCAATATGTGATATTTAGTATTCCAAATGCCCTCTCCACCTTCCATCGCTCTTTTTATAAACATTTCATGATCTTTAAGCATTCCTTCAAGACCACGCATATATGCTTCTCGCTGCGCGGTTGACATTCCTGACATATTCAATGTTAAAAATATTTGATTTACTGTATCAGCGACTTGCTGACTATTCATTGTTGAAAGTGCAAGGATGACATCATCATAAGCTTTCTCTATTGTATATAGAAAAGACCCCCCAACTTGTGCGGGTAAAATCGGTAATCTATTTAGATCATCATCTTCCAATATTTGAGAAAGTAAACTAGGTTCTAAAGAATCTGTTTGGGGTACATTTTGTATTCGAGGTAATTTCATTCGAACCATCTGTGTGGCATTTAATTTCGTAATCACTTTAGACCAATTTTTTGGATTCAGTGCAAAATAAGCCACTGTCTTGGAACCTTGTTCAAATGCTTGTATTTGGGGTGCATAAGTATATTCATTACATAATATGTCAGTGATACCCAAACCCTTTTTACCGAACACTCTTGCATATGCATCACCAAATGAAATTGCTTCTGAACATAATTTAGCGATGTATTGATTAATAATTTTTTCTACTGGTTTGATCCGCTTTTGTAATTTTTCTAATTGCGCTTTTTCGGTAGATCCAATATCACCCCGTAATCGCGCTGTAGGCGTAATAAATATTTGTTGGCCACTATATATATCACTTCCAAGCGCAGCCATGACATGAATACCAATACCTTCCGCTATAGGTGCAAACTTTAACATTTGCTCCCATTTAGTAAGTATTTCTTTACGTGTTCTTTTCTTATTTTCTTGTGTTGTATACGTGCCTAACGAAAATGGTGCAACTGAATTATACATTTGCGCCATGTTCTCCTGATTAATGTCGAGAAGTTGCTGGGGTACGCTATTTGTACTTGGTCCCAACAACAAGGAAAGGATGTCTGAAGCCGCCATAATTAAACCAAAATATCTAAGAATTAACGTAATTTTGGCTAATTCCAGCGGCGTTAATGCTTGGTCGTTCCAATAACAAAATTAAGGTAAAGTCGGCACTTCAGGGGGAATAATTTCAGGGAAATTAATCGTTGGAATATTAATTGAACAATTTGTAATTGAATTCATTTTATCCATGATAGTGGCTTGCAATTGCTGAATTTTAGCTATTAATTGAGCGATTTGGGCTGCACATTTTAAATATGGCTGATACATTGGTGACAAAACCAATTCAATATATTTTTGGATCCATGTAATAACTTTTGCAAGATTGTTCGGGATTTCTAATAATTCCTGAATCGCCCCAACTATTTCTAATTCATCGGTCAATGCTTGCAATTGATCACCTAAAGCATTCATCACTGTATCCACCGCCTTTTGAAGATCTTCGCAAGTCTGCACAGCATTGATATGATCTTCTAATGATTGAAGATATTGAACATTTAATTCACTCATATATCACCTTTAAAATTTTATGAAATTTGAATCACAATGCCATCTGCTATGGTTAGCGTTTTCCCAAAAACATTTGAAAATACGCCTGTTGCACCAGAACCAACGATGACGTTTCCAGTGACTTGCTCGTTGCCTGTAATCTTTGTTTCACCTCTTAATTCAATAGAAGGCGCTTCAATCGTTGCCTTGCTACGTGCTAAAAGCTCGATATTCTCTTGTCGTATACGGCGTGTATCGACCGCAGCACCTTTACTATGACTACTATAGAATGCAATGACAGGACGCGATTGCTCATTATTTTCAAAGAAGATATAGATATCCTCACCCTCTAAAATTTCGCGCTCAGTATCTTTATCGCTATCTCCAACAGGATAAGCAAAAGTTGCTGTTAAGCCCGTACTTGCGCCATCCGTAAGACCGGGTATGTGAATCTTTGCAGTTCTGCTTTGCGCATCGTAACTGAGGATTTTTGCTTTTTTAAAACCATTCATCACAGCACCTATAAACTTGCTAACCAAAGCTTTGAGGTTGAACCGACATTGCCACCAATAGCACCTGTTTCTACTTCATGAGCTGCTGTCAAAATCACATATTTCTTATGTTCTACTTCGACTATATCGCCAGCGTTTACTTCAAGACTTAACGAACGATGAACCACGCCACGCGGAATTAGTACCTTTTCCAGATTCTTTAACTGTCGCGCATCAAGACCTGCTTTCTGAATAACAGACTGCCCTTTCGTCGTCGTATCGTCCCCAATAACCGTCGAACCATCTTGATCAACGGAGACATAAGAGGACTTTTGAAACTTCTCAATTTGATCGCTGTTAAACCATTGGATTTCACTTGGATCTAATTTCAGAACCGCTTCTTGTTTAAAAAGTGCATCGAGTTTTAAAATACAAATCTTTGTTTCTTTAAAACAAATCACCGCAGCTTCTTGTTGTAAATAAAGTGCTATACGCTCTGAAATCAAGGTACCGTTGAGACAAATAAATTCAGGTAAAGGTATATCATCACCCAAGCGCATATTAGAGGCACCACACGCACGATATGCAGCATTAAAAGAAGTCTGCTCCAAAATCACAGCCTTTTTTGCTTGCTCCAGTATCTTTTTACAACCTTTAAACACGGCGATGCATGAAATAGCCCCGATTCGGGAATTGTCTTTAATCGTTTGCAATTTAACGGGATGTGAGTAAACGATTTCAAATGGATATGGAATATCATTCACGATAATTTCCGCCCCATCTACCAATTGATCATTGAGTTCCTTTGTATACTTGACTGCAAACTCGATACTGACAGGTACAGGAACAAGATCCGTTCTTAATGTTGCAATCATCAACTCAGACGCAGAAATGATTTTATTGGTTGCCAATATCGCGATTCGCATCAATTGCCCCCTAAAGTTTTAAAACTAAAAGGAGGCTCCACAAAAGCATTTTTAGGCATTAACTCTTTTGCTTGATTATATGCTTGTTCAGCTTCACTCACTGACATGCCAAAACCATCACCGCCCATGCTACGTGATGCTTCAACTAGTTGAGCTTGGATCAAGTCACAGTTTGCACTTAGACACGGTTCAATAATGAACCATTCAAAGCCTTCAAGGACAATGGTCTTGTCTATTATGATGATATTAGTTGAACCACGCTGACATCTCAAAGTCGCACATCCAGCATAACGCTTTGTTTCTTCAATCAAAGCATTAGTGACATCTTCAACAAGAAGTGAATAGCCTTTCATTTGTAGTTTTTGATAAAAAGTCGTTGCTAGTTCTTCGATAGAACCAGCAATCACTTTTGGACATCGAGAGCCATCATCAGGTAACAAGTACATAGTCGTTACCCAAATAAAGAACCAATTTGCCGTGCTACCCCCGTAGCTGAGCGAGCTAAATTTGTTGCTGACTGTGCAGCATTTACGACGTTCTGAACACGGTTAATCAAGCCCTCAATACCAGCAATATCACGTTGACCAGGTAATACTGTGCCATTACTCCCAATCTTGGCAAAACCACCGAAGAAATTGAAATCAATCGGACATGAAATTGTCATTACTTGAGATCGACTGTCCGTATCAAATTCAGCCATTTCAAATCGAATTGCACAATTTTCCAGATAGTATGCACGGGTAAAATTTGCGACATGTCCATCATAATAATCACAATTAATCATGCCTTTATTTGCCACAAGATATTCAGCAAAAAGTTGATCATGTCCTGCTTCCGTTACCAGTAATTGTAAATTACCCGTGTAATGCGTTTTAGGAGGCCCAGCTACTATTCCAGTGAACCCCCCTGGATATTGGACTTCCGCTGGATCTTCATTACTAATAATCGGACGTGGACAGCTTTTAATTAAAAAGCGGTAATCTTCCATGCCTTGTGGGACTAACATGCCTTGGCACGACAAAATCGGCGAACCTAGTTGTTGAATTGCTAAATAATCAGCTTTCATCTGATTTAAAAGCATTGGATTGACTTGACGCATCGTTGTTCTCAAAGCTTATGTGATATGTCTATTGTGAATCCTTATTTATTAGTTAGTTTTTATAGTTCCAATACATATTTCGATAAGCTATAATATTTTTACAAAAATCTAATTAAAATTTTTATTAACCACATTTAAATTAAAAAATATATTAATAAATAAGTAAAAGGAAATTTATAATGAAATTTTTTTTAATTATGGGACTATTTCTATTAATATCAAATTATTCATCGGCTAAAGAAAGCTTAAATATTAATAACCTTGAAAGTACCCAAAATAATTTTTTCAAACAAGACTCTCACAATCTAAACATTGAAAAAACAATTGTAAAAAAACCTGAAAAATATTGTCCATATTGTCAGGACATTCCCAAAGAACCTAAACCAACACCAAATTGTACGCCTAGTTTCACTTTCAAAACCATAAAGAAATCAATTGAAATTTCAAATAATACTTCCATAGAAGTATTATCAAAATCAATTTCAAAACAGCAATCACCATCTATCCAAAACGGAGAGATACCTAAAGATCCAGTAGAATCTGGCTGCAATACACATCCTATTTTCGAAGCTCCCCCTATTTTAAAGGATTTTAAAAATGAATAATCTTAAAATTTTGTTTTTATTATTATTTTTGATGAATATCTCACTTCATACAAATGGAGAAACACCAAGTAAATGTGATGATAGACCATCACTTTGTGGTGATGAAAGTGAGCTTAAAGAGTTAAGAAGCTATGCTGTTACTCAAAGACGTGAACAAATAAGATTAATGATGGAAGAAAGTAAACTACAATTTGAAGAAAAAAAATTTTTCTTAAATAAAAAAATTGAAGATGTAAAAATACGTCATGATACTTTTAGAAACCAACAAAAATTTCATTCTAAAATTTTTTATTTAGTATTATTTTTGGTATTAAGTAGTGTATTTTTTGTAGGGTACCAATTATTCTATTGGGCAAGATCTATAGCCAACGCTTCTAACACAAATAGAACTGAAGTACAAAACAATCTTGAAATTTCAAACAATACTTTTAAAATAACAACTCCATTTGTTGGATTACTAACATTAATAATAACTTATTTATTTTTCTATATGTATATTACTCAAGTCTATAAAATAACATCGATTGATTAATTTAAGGGCTAGATTCTTAGCCCTTAAATTAAGCTTTAATTTATTTATTAAAACCAATCTTTTTACCTTTCAGTAATGACCTCATACGTTTACGCAAAAAACTTGCTGAACGCTCTTTTAAACGAGTCTTTTTCAATCCGATTTCTTGGTTACTTGCAACAATAGCCCGTTTAGCGGATAAACGTTTATTCACAATTTTTTTAAGTCCACTACGGATCGCTATATTTGCTTTGTAATAAACTTTACGATCGTCAACAGACTTAATATATTTCGGCTCATAAGAACGGTTTTCCTTGCCACTCTGAGAGTCAAAACCTTGTTTTTCTTCTGCGTTTCCATAGATAAATTCACGAATAAATTGATCTAATGCATCACCTTCATCAGGCATATTGGCAATTATCTGTTCTGCAGCAACCTCAATAGCCGCATCAGCAGCTTCAATATTATCGCTAAAGATCTCGACAATTACGGAATCATCAATACCAAAGCTAGACAAAACATCATCAATAGAAGCAACTAATGCATTTTCCAAAGTACCATTTTCATCATCTGCAACATCTAAGGCATCAAGAATGAGTAAATCTAATCGATCTGTTGGTAACTCGTTTTCATCTAAGGTGTTATCTATAACTGCATCAACAAGATCAGAAACAATATGTAACGCCGTTTCTCTTATATGTTCAATAAATGAAAGCTCTTCGCGAATCGAACTGGTCAACAATGTATTTATGCTCTTACTAATTCCAACTGCGGCAGAATCAAATTCACGTAATACATTTTGTTGTGGTTTTTGGTTAAATGGATTATTTGTACCAAACATTTTTATCACCTATTTATTTAACTAAAACATCGTCATCAAAAATTACAGAACGGGTTGCACCTTCTGGACGGCGTGCCAAATACAAACGAACTCGTTCAAACGGAAAATCCTTGTCAGGAATTAATCTAAATGCGTAAGGTTTACCATTCAAATCTTCAGCAGGTTTTAACCAGCCCGAAGTCGCAGCTTCAGACAAATATTTGTCTATTTCCTTACTCGCTTTATCTAAATAATCTTCGGTTGGTTTCAACATATGATTCTTTAGAATATCGACAACATCATTTTTGGTGCGCATAGCGATTTCAGCAGCATTCACCAAGCGCAATGCACTGTTTTTACTTTGTCGCTGAGTAAGAACATCGCTTAGGACATACATCACACGCTCAAACTTAATCGGACGAACAACATTCACTTTAGCTTGGGCCAGCATTTCTAGAGTTGATTCATCAAGTACAACATCTGAACGTAGTTCTAAAGCTTTTTTCTTAAAAGGATAGTCTTTCCAAGCGACTGCATAATGAATAGGTGCAAAACCGTGAGCATTAATACGAGCATTACGTAGCAACTTGTCACCGATGTACTGACCAATATAAGTTGCTGGGACTTTACGACCACGTAGAGAAGTTGTATCTCTTGCACGACATACATTCGGAGACCAAATGAGTTGGACTTGATGAGTTTGAGCATCCAGACTTTCAGCAAATTGAATCGCTTGTTCGGCTGTCATAGTTGCGTCAATCTCAACATCCAACGGAATATTTAGTTTTTCTGCTACACGTAATAAGGAAACGTAAACATCAATATCAATTACTCTAGGTAAAACCAAATAAGCTGGTTTATCAACTAAAGTGGTAATCAATGAATAGGTTTCATCAGCATTGAAATTTAGCGGCACTTCATCTGATAAAGACAATGTTTCCTTATTTCGTCCAAGACTATTTGCTGGATTAAAAGCACGACTTAATAAAATTGCACCTAATGCATCATGGATTTGTAAATCAAATTGTTCAAATTCTTCAGTAGCATCTGCAACAGCAATAATGGAAGCTAAGTTTTCTGGATCACCATCAACGATACCCTTGATTTTAATCACTTCATCGCCTGTGATTGAATCGATGATTCGCAAATGCATTGTGATGTCTAGAAGTGAAGTAGGCGTAACCACTTTACTAAAAAAGGCAACTTCAAGGTCTGTATTTTTTAAAAAGCTAAAGGTCTCAAAATTTAGATCCAATACTGCAGCGCTATTACCGTCTAGAATTAAGGTTCCATTACTGGTTAATTTTAAATTTGACATATTTACTCCATTAACCTTACATTTCTGTTATTGATCTAACACGTAATACTCGGACACTTGGCACACCAGTATCTAAGCAATCTTGAACAGCAATGTAATCAGTATTATTTGGCTCATAGCCTAATTGACCACGAATATTGCCTTGATGGATGGTCATAGGTTTATCTACGCGTCCACGCATAAAACGCCCTATAATTAAAGCTGAGGTAAGACCTTCATTTGTTTGTGTTTCGGTCTGATCTACAATGCCTTGGCTTTGTATCCCAACCCCCTCACCTAATATCTTTGTTGTGTTCACTTTGTTTGCCTTTGGCTAAAGTTTTAATTATTTTGCACTCTGTAAAACCCTATAATTTTGAATGTTCCAATAAAAAAAACTCTGCCTTTGCAGAGTTTTTAGAGAATCAAACAATTAACTCTGATTAATATGGTTTTGAACTGTATAATGGAGGTTAAACATTGATGCTGTGCTTTCAAGTTCCGCATAAATCCAAATGCGAGTAAAAGGTCCAATCTCAAAATTAGATGCATCTACCATTAAACTAGCCAACTCTTGTTCTGTGCTTGTATCTTTGATTGTGAGTAATGCTTGATAGTCATTTTGTAATGTCATGACAATTAGATAACCATCAGACAAAGTTGTAGTATCTATGTTACCTTGTGGAGCAGATCGGCCATTAAATAATTGAATTCTCTGAATATCAGAACGCTCTTTTACAGCTGCGGACCCATCACTAAAATCCCCGATTTTAGACCCATTATCAAAAGCAATACATAATTGCTTGGCAGTATTTGGATTTACAGTAAATTGTAATTCTTCGCCAACCTCAAATGGTTTCGTTGCAAATAAAGAAGGTAACGGTGCTTCTGAAGATTTGCCTTCTTCAATTGCGAAACCTCCTGTATAAGTCAATAATCCATTCGAAATAGTACAGTTAGTTAATTCCCATTGTGTTATTTGCTCATTCACAATCATATTAGTACACGTTACAACATCTTGCCGTTTCAGCTCATTCAGTTGAGTAATATTGTTTTGAATTTGTTGAAATGCAACTTCACCATGCACACGAACAATAGTTTCAGCTTGAATCTGTAAACCAGTCAGCGGTTCTACAATTTTAAAACTTATGTTGTTATTGATTGTGAGATCTCGAATTGTAGGCTCATCACCTAGCGCATCCAGAAGCGGATTCGTACCATTGAACTCATTCATTGCTTAAAACCTCAACCTTTTTACCTAACTCATTAAATTGATTTAGATTATTAACTACTGCTTGTTTTACGGTAGGACTTAAACACTCAATTTGAGCTGTTCTTCCAGCTTTAATCGTGGTTTTTGAGATTGGTTCAAAAATTGTACTTAATCCATGGTTTTTAACATCAAGGATCAAGCCATTTTTTTGCTTTGAGTCAGGGCTTATTACTTTTTCCACAATTTCACTATTTTTCTCCTTTTTTACTTGGGACATAGCTGTATAGATTTGCTCCTCCTTTGTAGTTTCACCCTCGATCTCAACTTGTGATGATGAAATATGAGTACTTATCTCTTTCTTGCTTGAATCTGAAGTTAATTTCTTTACCTCTGCATCTAGCTTTGTATTTGTAATAACAACTTTTGGTTTTGGAGCGCGTTTTTTTAAATTAATATTAGCTTCAGACATTTTTCCTCACCTATTAATTAGAAAATGATAGAAATAAAAAAGGCGCATAAAGGCGCCTTTTTTATATAAAAATTAGTTTTTAAGTCTTGGCATATTCAATGCGTTGATCAATGCAAATTGGTCTGCATAACGATCAAGTGGATTTAACTCAGCAGCTTGTGAACCAATTAGACCAAGTAAACTCTCACGTGGATCAGGCGTAGCCTCACTAACGGTTAATGGCATTTCAATCATACCAACCAAAGGATTGCGGACAGGCTCACTACCACGCCCGACCAATAGCATTTCAAATGCTTGATTTACTTCAACTAATACACCAGCAGAACTTGGAACATGATAAACATTAGTACCATCAACTAGTGTCCCAATACGAACAATCTGTCCATGTCCAGCTGTTGCTCCAGTTTTGGTTGGCATTTTATCAGCTGATAACTGTGCAAAGAAAACTTTAGCATTGTCACCAACATATAAATCAAACCCAATTGTTGCTCCACCAGTATCTTGAACAATTCCTGTTTTAGCGGCTTCGATATATTTCATCAATTCACCAAATAGATCGCTAGTCGTATTGTATGCGGCAGCTAAATTACCTGTTACTCCTCGGCTTACATCAAATGTAAACTCACGTTCATTATATTGAGCACGTTCTTTGCCTTCGCCAAGTAGTCGCACAGTTTGTTCAAGATAAATTTTACCCTGCATTAATGACAATGCTGTACCAATAAAACCAACATTTAATTCGCTTGTAATCTGATTGATCAATAACTTAGATGCTCGAATTTGGGTGACAATTGGTGAGCTTACGAGAGTCTCATAATCTGCCATGATACTGACACCAACAGGATCAAGCTTATATTTATTAGCATTATCACGAGCATCATAATCAGCAACTAAAAATACCTCCAATTTTGCACCATTTGGTAAGGCTTGATCTAAAGTTACGGAAATAACACTCGTATCTAAATTAATTGAACTCGCAGTTACTTTATATTCTACACCAGCAATTTTTGCTGATTTTTCAGCAATAGCCGAAATTTGACCAGTTAATTTCGACTTACTACGGTTACGCGTGTGAGCAACTTCTTTACCATTAATTCTGATTGATATATTTCCCCCAATAAATGGTAATAATGGGGCATTTGTATCAGGTGTCTTAGCAGAAAAGTCTGCATATTTCGTATGAGCGGTTGTTGTATATGTAGTTCCAGAACCTCCATTATCTAACACAAAACGGAAGCGGCCTTCTGAATATGGTTTAGATGCATTTATTCCATCCAAATATTCACCTTTATTCATAGCACCAAAAGCGCGATCTGTTGTGAAACGAACAGCTACAATAGGTACTTCATTTGAACCATTACTATTAGGAATGTACGCAATAATCGGTGTTGCAAATGCAATTAAAGTGGCGATTGTTGCTACAGTAACAGCAGGTACAATACTGACTGATTCTTGATGCGTATTACTTACATCATCAAAACCATCTTCGAACTTTTGATAAGTTCCTGCTAAAGGTTTAATTTTATTAGCAATTATATATCCTGCATTTAATGCAGTGGCTAAAACAGAAGGATGTGGAAGATCACCACCATGACAATACTGATATTGTGAAATACCACATTTAATCGCATTATCTATATCTAGAGCACTATCAAATCCAATGGTGTCTAGAATTTGATTTAATACTGTGGGTCTCGTTTCGACCATATTGTTTACACTATCAAAACTTCCTGTTTCACCCTGTTGATAAAAATAGTTTTGGCATTGTGCAACTGCTGATAATTGCGCTTGATATTGTGCATTTTGAGAATCAGATAAAACTGACATTTTTTCACCTGCAAATAGGTTTATGAAAATTGATAGCCTAATTTCGCATGTTAAAAATAGTTTGATTTAAGCAGTTCCAATAGCAAATAATTTAATGAGACAAATAAAAAAGCCCATCAATGATGATGGACTCATATGAGTAGTAATTAGCTGATTACCCAGACACACCACTGGAAACATAAATCTCGACATCTGTACCAGCAGTGACGACATAACGCAATTTATCCCACGCATGTTGTCGAAATGGTTCCGTGTCTGGAACACCTGTACTAATTGTCACAATTGGCGACCAATGTTCTTCATCATTAATATTGGGATTCGGGTGATTACTACCAAAGAAATTAACCACTGCATCAACACCAATTACCTGATAATTAAAAATAGCTGAAGTACATTGCCCAACCATTTCTTTATCACCTGTACTTTTTCCTGTTTTATTGAAAACTAAATAGGTCATTGTCTTTATTACTTCAAATGATTTGATATAGATATTCTCTAAGAAAAATCTAAATTTTTTCTCATTAGTTCCAAAATAACATTAGGAATTTGCCAAGCGTCCGATTGGTGTTGGCTTGAATGCAATAAATCCACCATCACTTGGGATTTGGTACTGCAATTTCAAATAAAAATTTCCATTTAATATATAAAACATTGCCAACATATTTGAATTACTAGGCGCTTGAAAATAAGTATTTGCATGAAAATTTATGGGAAAAACTGCGATTTGAGTTTCACCACCATAAATATTTGTAACGTATTGTTCAACCAAGTAATCAGAATTTAAAATATTAAATATTTTTAATCCTGCACCCATATAACCCGGTATTGTCAATGCCCCACAAATCCACAACATCCCATCTTTTTTAGCAAACTTAAGTGATTTATGTTGGATACCTCCTTGCAATGAAAAACCATTAATCGAAGTTGCATCGACCCAATTAAAACTACTTCCCCCAGTTCCCATATTTTTAATTTGAGCTTGAATTTTCCCGAGCATTTGCCCAAGCGTATCTGAAGCAGAAATTTCAGCATTAGAACCTAGGGCATAAGTATTGAATATCACATCAAAGATTTTGTTTTGATTTGCTAAGCTTGAAAATAGACCTGTTAATGCGACTGGTGCGACATCTGCACTCTGTAAAGAAGTATCAGCTTTTGAACCTTGAGCAGCTGTAGCTGCACCTAAGCTTTGTGCAGTGATTTGACTCACCAGTTCCTGAGCTGTCCCAAGCTTTTCTGCACCAATATTTGTACGTGCATTTTGCTTTTGAAGCTCTGTTAGCGCTTGAGTCGCAACATCAAATCGAATGCGATTCGCTACTGACAGATTGAGCGTATCAATTATGCTTTGATTATTTTGTATAGCAGCTGCAAGCTCGTAAACTGTGTTTAAAGCTTCTGGAGCTGCCCCAACTAGATCAGCAATCTGTTGATTAACATATGCTTGATCTGCTTTTGTATCAACTAACTGAGCAAGCATAGCAAGAGCTTGTATATCGACTTTAGTCAAAATCGCTAAACGATTGTTTTCAACCTGTATCTGTGCCGTTTCCAAATCAATTTGATCTGCTTTGGTACCAATTTTTAGCTCGTTCGTTTGAGCCAAAGCTTGTACTTGATTTAGATTTTCAGCTAATCCTGTTGTTTCTTCTTTGCTTGTTTTGCCTTGTAAGGCTTCCTTTAAATCTGTCTGATCAGATAAATTGCCTTTCACTGATCCCCAACGATTCGGACGATCACCAGATAAATTAATATGAGCTGCTGTTTTCATGGTTACACCACTTTGAAAGGCAATATATGTTCGCCTATGACGACATCATTTTGCTTAATTGTGACTTCTAACTGGGCATAATCTAACGGCCACTGGCTACTATCTGTTATTGATTCCACCCAAACGCGCCCAACTTGATCACTATCTTTTTGAACATCCAAAGTAGAAATGAGTTGACTAGCATTTGATTTCACTTGAGCTGTGATTTGCATATCATCAGTAAGTTCAAGACTTTGATTATTTTCTTTGTCAGTAAAGCTAATTCCTGTGTTAAAAACTTCGCCTCGTCTGAACTCTATTAAATCTCTTAACACTTTGATGGCCACCCTTAACTCTACTTCGCTCTGAATCGGATCAATACCTAACTCATCACGGCGGTTTAAAACATACTTTTTACCAAAATCTGACATCAAGGTTTGCCCAGTGATTCCAACGATTTCAAACCATACAATGAATCCTTCATAGATCATCAAAGCCAGCAAATCACCCTCTTGAAATTGGGTATCTGGTATCTCATTAATCTGCTCTGTCAAAGTGTCTAAATCAGCGTTGTAAGCAGCAATTTGAACGATTAAGGTCAAATCATTTGGGCTATTTATACTGTTATTTTTATGAATCACACCACCGTTAAACTTATCTGCTAAAACATAGGCAAAACCTAAATGATTATATTCATAGTTCGGTTCATCTTGGATTGATAAGGCATTTGCTTCAAATGAAAGCGGATCTACGGGTAGACCTGCATCTGCTGGATTGCTATATACAATTCGCTTACGCCATACTTGGCTTGGGATACTCCCTAGCGTATTCATGACGACACGTCTAGCAGCTAAATGACGACCATTTGCTACTCGATTGACTGCATTATTTAGCACTTAGACCTCGCAAATAAATATAAAAATCAAGATACGTTATTTTCAAATGATCTTTATTTTTAACAGTATAATTATTAAACAAACTTCCTCCTATACATGATATTCACGCCGTAACCGCATTACATCTGTGATTAGAGGTACTGCAATTCGTTTTTCAGGTAACTTTTCCCAAATTCCAGAAACACCACAAGCGACCTGAATCACATCCGTGTGATTACGTGAACCATAAATCCTGAAGCTCAATAATGTTGGATCTTGTGCTTCATCTGATTTGACATCCCAGACAATAAGACTATTCAGCTTTCCCTGCTGAATGTTCTTATTGATTAGGTCTCTGATCGCATTCCGATATTCATTGATCATAAATTCAATGCCTCACATAGAATTCATGTATGCCATCAAGATTTCCAACTGGAAATGCTGAATCATTTATTGTTTTATTTACATTTGAAGAATAGTAAGCAACTTGATAAACCAATGTTTCATTATTTGGAGTTGAAACTGAACGCATTGAAAGTGGAATTGTTATAACAATATTTCCTTGATTATCTGTGGAACCACGAATAACTTTACAATCAACTGCTTCTAAATCACTTGGTGTTTGTGTTGTCTGTTTACCAACTTGAATAATAATCCACAAGGCAATATTATTTCCAAACGATCTTCGGTGATAATGAGGATTTACATTTGATGGATCAGTAAAAGATGTGGTTGAAGTTAATGCTATATGTAGATTTTGATCTGCATCAAATCTTGACCATTCAGAACTAGAAAAATTTGTATAATCAAGCGGAATATCATTTGAAATGCTTCCATTTTCAACAATATTCGTTAAATTGACACTTGATTGGTATCCTACTGGGCTAAATACTTTTGGACGATCATCAACATATATTGAACCACTAAAAAATCCCCAATTGTCATTCCATACTTCACCATAAATTCTTATTTTTGCATATTCACCTGGATTTAAGTAAAACACATGTTTAATTACTTCGTTATAACTGGTTGAATTAATACTAAGAATATTATTTTCAGTGAGTTTTTGATTATTTTTATCAAAGATAGCTATATCTAATTTGCCCTCTCCCTCTGGCTGAAATTGAAGATTCAAGAGGAAATATCCATATGATCGAAAAGGCTTGAAAGTTACAGTTTCATCATGTCTTACCCACCATTTTGGTGTTTTATGAAAAGCTAAAGTATCACCTGTTTCACCATTCCATCCGAATACTCTATTTTCATCTTTGATCACGGTATCCACACTAGCTGTCATTTTTAGTTCAACACCAAAAGTTGATGCTAGGAGATATTGAGGATGAGGATTTGAAGCATTTTGATGTGCAACAAGCAAAGAGACTAAATAATCGACTGCATCCTCTACATTAATATCAATTAAGCTATTTACCAGTGTTTTTGTTGCATATTGAGGATGGGGATCAACACCTCCAAGATGCTGATTCATTAATGCCACAGCAATAGGTGTATTTGGATCAACACTAATAACTAAGTTGCTTAAATTGAGATTTGATAAAATCATTCCAAAAGTGACGATTGATACAATATTCGCAACCAATCGAATTAATGGTGTATTGGAAGTTGTAGCTGCGATAGCAAATAAAACACCCTGATCTGTGATTAGTCCTATTTCATAACCATCTGTGGTTTGTGTAGGTTCAATATTAGCTACGAATCTTAAGGTGTGTGATAATGGTTCTACGCTACCACCATTCAAGGGATAACGTTCAATTTCTGAAACTAGAGCTGAATTGGTTAAAGTCATCGCATTTGACGGATCATATTTACCTGAACCGACAGCGATATGCGTCAACGAAACATTTAAGCCTAAACTAGCAGCATTAAGTACTGCATTTTTTCCTGCACTGGTTAAATAAAACTGAATAGCCATAGATCACCTATTTATCACTATGGTTATTTTGTATTTTTTATACTTTGCTAAGGCTACTAAGTTCCAATATTTTAAAAGATATAAATTGATTAAAAATCTTGGTCTCTATAAAGGAATTAATATTATGTTTGTTGAACATATTCTGTGATTTTGTTTATTTGACAAATTTTGGAAATGTAGTAAATTAATAAAGCTATCGCTCCCATTGCAATACGGCGAGGTGTAGGATTGCAATGCGTAGATATGGTTTTCCCATCGGCGTTACCATATTCAACGATAGCTTTAAATTACCATTTTAATATAGAGCTAAATCTAATTTCATTTAGATATCAAACAATAGTTTGATTTTCAAACCCGCTCAGTAACCAAGCATTTCTTAATATTTCTTTAATCAAAATAACTTTTAACCCATCAGATTCGATTGTTAATCTCCTTTCACCATTACGTTCTACAATATTTTTCTCATGCGGCTTAGCCCTTGCAATTGTAGTTACAATTCGATACATAAGAGCATGCACTTCGAGAGCTGTCATTGCGTTCTTACGTTGTCTCGCTTCAATGATATGAACAATCCCTTTCCCGCCCTTTGTCTTTCCGTTTAGACGAACGACTCCTGTTTCTCCCCAAATAAAATCAATCCAACCTAACTCCCGCGTATACATAGCATGGTCAAAATCCTGTTTTGTCTTCAATACAACTCGCATTGCCGCACGACCACGAGAAATATTTTCTTCTACTGTTCTCGGTATCTTATTTGAAGAGGCAGAGTCAAAGTCTGTAAATAAAACAGCATCAAAATTTATAAACTTAGTCATTAATACGCTCCACTGTAATATTGCCCGTATCACGATCTGCTAAAACACGAGTATGACCATCTACTGAGAACTGATCAGCCTGAATTACAACTAGATCCTGAAGGGGCTTATCAACTACTGAACCGTCCGGATTGTAACCGTTATCCGTCGTATTATCGTTAGGTCCACCAAGTCCAATAATTTGTGGCGTATAGCCAACTAATTGAGTATCAATAATAAAGATAGACAGGTTAATTTCTTCGCTTGGAACAGGTGAAGGTAACAATTGATTTTCCACAATTGTAAATGTACTTTTTTCAATATGATTCATGCCCATATCAAAAGGCACTTGGAAACGGCGTTTACCTTCATCTTGTATATACGTACAAAACTGGTCGCTGATCGATCGCGCATCATGTGCATTAGTTGCGTAGAAAGCCAATTGTGCTCTCACAGTTTTAGCGATGAGTCGGATTTTTACTTGCTTATCGCCTATCACAACAGGCACAAAATAAGGCATCGGTAAAAGCTGCATCGTATCAGGCGGTTGATCTAACATCGCTGTAGCAGTCAACATGATTGGCATGAATGCCGTTGCTCCAGTTACAACATCTGCATTTTGGCTTTTACGATATTCAGCCAGCATTAATTCTGAGTCATCCATCATACGAGACGGACAACTTTTGATTGCTGTTCGAATATCTCGCTTTTTCCATTCTTCTGTCTGAATGGTTTCAGGCATGTACCATGCACGGAAATCGATTAAAAGCTTGTACCAAGCATCCTGAATACATTTAAGAGAATCTTTAGGTAAAGACATAACTATTTATCCCCCAAATCTAAACATACTGGTGAAAATACGTGGTTTAACCTTGTTGTTTTTGGGCATTTCACCACTGATTCGCATACGTGCTAAATCACTTTCAGTTAACAATTTTTCAGCTTCAGCGCATACAGAGTCAAAAGAACGAGTCTGTCCAACTAAACCAGAATTTAGATCTTGCTCACGCTGTGCTTGAATTAATTGCCGCTTTTCTTTACGTGCAATTTGACCAGCTAAAGTATCAATCTGTTCTAAGGCTTGACTATTCATCTGTAAAAGCTGTAACTGAGTATGAATATTGTCAAAGTCACGGACAATTTGCTGTTCAAGCAAATGTGCAATCATAGCTTCAGAAGGTGAAAGTAATGTAAGGTCTGTTGCACTATCAAAACATGCGACTAATCCATTCTGTTCTACAGGAATGGCAAGTCCATCAAATAGCTGACCATCACCAACATTGGTTGAATAATTCGGTTGACCCACATAGTCAAAACCAAAAAAACCTACAGGAATTAGTCCTAATCCAGCTTTTTTATAATTTTGTGCTGAACTAAATCCACCTATACGAGCCAGATATTGCTTACGTGCCCACTCACCAGATTCATTATCCAAAAACTCAGTGACATGCGATACATTCCCGTTTTTATCTGCATAGCATTCTAAAGTTCTAAATGAGCGCTCAAGATAGACTACCTTGCCATCAATAACTGTGGAGTCAGGCGGATTCATCCCGTAACGTTTGCGAATTTCATGTCCATTAAATCCATACAAAGTGCCAGTTTTAACCATTTCTTGTACTTGCGGGCTATTGATCTGTCGAATCATTTCATTCATATCAACATTACTTCGATCTTTGCCTGAATGTTTACGCCCACGCTCATGTAAATTAAATGTAATTCTTTTCGTTTTTCGACCTGTTTCAGACATAAAATAGCCCCAATAGATGTGTATTAGGGCTATTTTTTCAGATTCAATAATCTTAATTTATGAAGTGTTCCAAATTCATTATTTGGGAATCTACTGTTTAAGCATGCTTACGATGTCATTAAACTAATATATAAATATAGTGAGATGAACTCCTATCATTAAATGAGTGCCAAACTGCCTTCGAGTGTCGAGCTGTGGTAAGTCAACCGACCTACTTCCACACCATCATTATTTGAATTCTGTTGATGCTGAACATTCGCATTCAAGGTCATACTTTGAACTGAATTGCCCCCTACATTTACAAAATCATAGTTATTCGGTTGCATGGTACCACCTTTGTAAGATTCAAACTGAATACTGAAATTGCCTGTATTCTTTTGTGAGTACCAGTACGCTCTTAAAGAGATTTCAAAGTTATTCTGGTTAGAGAAATCTTGTTTAAGCTGCTTTAAATTCAGCAAAACACATTCAACACCACTTCCCGTATTGTCTCCATTCCAAAATAAATACGCACCATCAGAAACTGCCCTACTCCAACCCACATCAATGTTTCGGGATGGATTAATGATTCGCGTCCGAGTATCTAAATCGATACCACCATTACCATCCCAGATATAACGTATAACTGCAAAATCAAAGTCCTGAATCGTGTTTTGATTTACAGGTAAATTATTGGTTATCCCGTTACTTTCATCAAAGATTAGATAATTTTTAGCGATTACAGCTGCACCAAGCTCAGTATCGCCTAACTCAGTATCTAAAGCTTTGGCATGTACTTTTACCACGATATTGGCTGGTACTAATTTTCTAAGAATTGGAGATAGCTCAATTAATTCCGCTAAATCTACGGATTCATCAATCGAAATACGGATGCGACTCGTTAGAAAATGATTTGGCTTTTCTTCATCAACCAAATATAACGGGTAACTTGTATAAGTGCTGATTGGATGCCACATCCGTTTAATTTGCCACTGATCAGTCCATAGCATACGCAATACAAACTCAAGAAATCCTAAGCCCCGTTTATTTGCCATGCTTGACCAGTTTGCATAGATTACGCGCATCAAGGTATCTGAGGTTTGAGGACGGCGTAAAACCACTAAACCATCTTGTTTTGTAAACCTTTCAACGACTGTACGGCTACCTAAGTGCGGTGCGCCATAATCTAAAATATCTTGAATCCGCTGTTGAAATACATCTGCAAAGACTTGTTTAAAAGCCTTTGCCATTGCAGTTTCTAAGCCTATGTGGTTGTTCGGTTGCTCATCTATTGGACGAGTAAAACTTATAGGTTCCATGCAACCCCCATTTCAGCGGACCGTTCTAAAATGATGGTGATGCTATTTGCTGACATATAAACCCATTCATGTGGTTTATTCAGCTCATTGGGAACCATCAACGAAAAGTCACTAATGTTGTCCTGAAAGGCTGTAATTTTATTGCGTACCTGCGTTGAGATTTCCTGTGAATTAAACCCTGTGACTAACCAACGGCTTGAACTCAGCTGTGTCTGTCCATATCGTTCCAAAAACAACTCTTTAATTTGTGCTTTTACAACATCAACGGCATGTACCGCTGCTAAGCTCCCTTTAAAAGTCACCACAAATGGTTTTTCAACAACGGCGTGTACACGTACCCGATCTTTATACAGGTTATCAATTTGTCCAATGTATTGAATGATTTCTTGTTCTAAGCTTGCTTGCTCAGCAATATCCTTTGCAACTACGGCAATATGTAAATGATTTATATCCTGGTATGTTGCCCCATAGTACCGATCTTGTTCGTTCTCATTCCATACCGCAATATAGTGACAACGGGCCATAAACTTTTTTCTTACAGCTTGATCAAAATTACCTAAAAATACGGCATCTTCATCATAAAGTGCTGGATAAGTTGAAAGCACTTTTAACTGTGAAATATTTAAAGGATCTGCACCCTTTCGAACAACACCGCCTTGCTTAAAACGTACTGACACTTTGGTTTCATCTGTCGTTAAAACCTCAGCTAATGACGCATCTTTTAATCTTGAAACGTCTACATCTCCATAAGTCTCAAGGATGCCAAAAGTAAAAGTCTGGTTTGCTGCAGCTGTTCGCCCTGCTCTGTCATCATCACCAAACTCGACAAAGACACGGCGTAGGCTGTCCGTTGTAAGATTAAATGCATGATCTAAAGGCGCGACATTCATCCAGCGTTTTTTTAACTGATAACTCTGATTGGTATTATCTCGAACTGTTAATCCAGCTAAAGCCAAATCATCTTGTAGCTTCAGCTCATAACGATGAAAACTTTCAGAATTGGATATCGTATATTGAATTTCTCTATATTCACTTTGTTCTACTAAAACTTCACCTGTAGAACCTGCTGAAACAGTGACAGATTGCAATAACCGCCAATATCGCCCACCACTATTGTCCTCAATTAATCGTCCTTGGCTCAGCGTAATACTATTTGCAGATCGGTTAATGACCTCCAAAATATGCTGTGTAGGCATCCCAATAGGGAGAATACCCTTGTTTGATGCATCGGCTAGGATGGAACGATCTCGTGTTTTTTTGAATGGTTCAAGTTCAGAAATTTCAAATTCTTGACCGAATAATGCAAGATATGCACCCAATGAGCGTAAGAATTTTAAGACGATTGGATCTTGTGCGTTATAACGTTCCAGTATTTCAAAATCATCTATATTGGCAATCAATCGTGCTTCAAAATCAGCTTGCGTCAACATCGAAGGTTTCTCCATTTCGCGCTAATTGCTTCTCGCGCACTTCATTTAAATTAATTACGATCTGTTGACCAATTCTTAAGTAGATAATTTTGGTCTCAAAACCTTCGTCTTGTGCCCACATCTGAAATTGATCAGCGCTTAACTGTTTTAGGATTGGAATATCGCTTTTCATTTTTTGAATAAAGGTATTGGCAACTGGTGCGCTTAACGGTGCTAAAAACAAACTATTAAAGTCTGGGCCATAATCTGAACCAATATATCCATTGATCTCTGACTCTAACCAATGCGCGATCATTGCTAAGATTTTGTTGTAATCGATCATAAGCCTGCCCTATGTGCTGTCATGAGCAGAATTTTACAGAAGGAATAAATCGCTAAAATTCCAAAGCCATAAATTAAAAAAGCACTCAGAAAGATATAGAGCCCAAAACCACTCACATCCAAGAATGAAAGCAATTCATAACATCGCCATGTAATCAGGCAAGAGATACTTAAAATGAGAAATGATAATACATAGATCAATCGTTTTACTTTCTTGAATATAACGTCAGCTACTCCTTTGTTTAATAAGGCGGATAAAGCTGCTGACATTGATTTAATGCTGCCAAATGCAAGACAGACATGCATAACAAAGCAAGCAATTATAAAAATATCAACGATGACAGATTGAAAGTTGAGATACATGGCTGACTCCAAAGCTTTATGTTTAGGTTATTGCTTCAGAGCTACTATTTTTTATTCTTGTTCCAATAAAAAAGACTACCGAAGTAGCCTTTTTTTATGGCTTTTAAGCTGCATTTGCCTGTGCTTGTTTCAATTGCTCGAGTAGTTGATCTCGTTGTGCTGTCAGATTTGATAGCTCTTGATCGAGTTGTGTTTCTTCTTCGCGCTTATCACTGATTTGCTGCTGGATACTACGATTTTTTCGTGGTGGCAATTTGACCTTTTCTTTTTGGTTTTGTTGCTCAACTTTGGCTTGTGATTCACGAATTAACTTTGCCATTCCAGAAACGGCGTTATCAAAAGTCTGTTGATAATCGTCACTGAAATCACCTGCTAAAACGATCTCTTTTCCGTTCAATTCAGATTTGAAGACATCTGCACTTGCACGAGCGAATAATGTTAGCTCTTGTCCACCAGCAAATACTAAAAAGATAGGTACAACGCTTACACCACCTTTACGCTGAACCTTTTTAATTTCAACTAAGGGAATGCTTTGACCTGTTGCCTTTTCTAAAGCTAATTTGATTTTTTTGATATACGGTGTATCTGGTGTGACTGCCGTTAAGTTTAAAGTACCCATAACATTGACCTATTCAGAATTATTTATATTCTGATTTATTTGTTTATTGGGCTTAATTAATTGTTCCAATTGATTTTTGTAGTTATCTACATCTTTCCGAAGTTTTTCCATGTCCTTACTCTGCTGATTAATGGTTTCTAAAGCTTTAGAAATAGTTTCACTACCATTAAACCCTTTTGCTTCAATTTCTAGAGATGTAGTCTGTTTAATGGATTTATCTACAATCGATTGTAATCCGACTTGAGTGCATGGCGCACTATACGCAGCCAATGCATTCATTACTTGAGATACTTGCTCAAAGTCATCCTTTTTCACACCCTTATAAAATAAATCCATATTTGCTAAAGCTGCTTGTTGCACTAAACCAAGAGTAGGACTAATTACAAAAGAGCTATCATATGCACTAAACATTGAGTCAACTCCACTAAATGAAACGCCAACCGCACTAATAGCCTGTGTAGAGGATTGAGTAAGACCTAATGCTGCTGAGAGCAACCCCCCAATGATATTTGATTGTTTTCTTGTATGTTCTCTATTTGACTTAGCAACATCTACTTGGATGAAAAAGTTGTTACATATTGATTTCGCATAAATAGCACCTTCATTGAATAAATGAAAGTTTACTTTTTTTCTATTGTCCAATTCCGCCTGAGTTGTGTTACGCAAGTTTAAATTACTTATAGTTATCATTTTTAAGCCAGTTTTTTTATTAACCTCATTAAAATTAACAGTATACCCTTCTGCTTCTAGTGCATTTTTATAGGCATATAAATACCTATCATGTTGCGATTGTAGAATATCTCCCTTAATATTTTGGCTGGTCTGAATTGTTACATTAGGGATTTCATAAGGTGCTCTATGTTTTTTTAAAGACGTGCATCCAGTAAAGCATAGAGGAATAAAAATTATGATTAATTTCTTCATTTAGTTATCCATTTTATGATTATTGTCAGTCAAATATAAAATAAAATAAAATATATCTAAATGACAATTTTTAATTTAGCAGAAAAATGGAATAAATTAGATGTATCACATGAAAAATCAATTATCAAAACTACTTGATTAAATTGTGCATTATAAAAGCCTTCGACTTTAATGCACCAACCTTGTATAAAAATTAAAAAGCCCAACAAGGGTGGGCTTCTTCATGATGTAACTAAATTAAAGAACAGTAATCTTAGTTGCTTGAGGTCCTTTTAAGCCTTGACCAACAATATAAGAAACACGCTGTCCTTCCTTTAAGGTTTGGTGACCATCGCATTGAATTTCGCTATAATGTGCAAATATATCTACACCACGATTATCAGGCGCAATAAAACCAAAACCCTTTTCATCGTTAAACCACTTAACAATACCAGTTTCTTTTTGAGACATATTTTTTTTACCTTTCTTATTTATGTTTTCATTATGTTTTAAATTCAGAATTATTCTTCTGATCTAATCAATTTAACAAGATTTTTTTGAATATTCAAATATGCATTATTTATTCAAATTTCTATAAAATACAGACACAAAAAAAACCTACATTGTAGGTTTTTTCTTAACTTAACTTTCGTATGTAAAGTTAAATTGGTAGCGGGAGCTGGATTTGAACCAACGACCTTCGGGTTATGAGCCCGACGAGCTACCAGACTGCTCCATCCCGCACCGATGAGATAGCTTTGTACGCCTATATCAATCTATAAGCAAGTTTTATTTCATTTATCAATGAATTATGTACACTTAATACTCAATTTGTTTGCATAATAGTCAGTAGCTAACTTCAAATCTTTCTTTAAGCTCATCTCATTATTGTCCTTTGGTGATAGCTTTATAGTGCTAGCGTATATATTATGCATTAAACATACAATAATAAGAGGAATGATCCCTTAACTCTTACACATTCAATTTAACTTTAAATTATCACTTAAATTTTTACTATCAACATCTAGTTATATAGATGTACATAATAAATTAACTCATCATATCTTCTATAGCCATAACCATTAAAGCCAAATAATGCGATATAAGAACATAAACCAATAAAAATATTGTTATTCCTGCGATAACTGCTCCAGTGTGACCAATATAAGATTAAGCCCAACCACCTATTCCTAGGGCAATCAATAATGAAGTCCCGCGGCGTGCCCAGAAGTAAATACTACGCTTCTTTGGGGTGCTTGTTAAATATTGAGAGTACGATAGTTTTCTTTTAGCCATAGAAAAAATATTTACCTTGTCTTATCTAATTTACAAGGAATCCATTCCTTTTCATACCCGTAGGCATCCTTATTGACTGATCCCTTACAATAACCTTTCTTCTCTATTTTTTTGGTTATTTCATCCCTTTTATTACAAGCTTGCCATGTCTTTGGATTTTTACCAGAACCACCGCGACATTTCTCATTAAGTACCTCTTGATGTTCAATCAGTTTTTGAACATCCAGAGGAGGAAAATAATTAGCATTTGCAGCGATTGGCAAAATTCCTAAAATTAGGCTAAATACCAGTTTACCCATTAAACTTGTCCCCCATTCCCAACCCACCAGTAATCGCATGAGCTAATAATCGATTGCTCACATTTTGATTGATAGTACCACTATTTTGATTAGTAACAACAACTTCCTGTGGTGCAGGTGAATTTAAAAACTCTTTTGCTGGCAACACATTTGTTTCCACTTTTGGAGGTGTATAATTCGCTGAAATATTATTGGACCGTGCTGCTATAGGTTTAACTGTGGTTTGCATATTTAATACAGGTACATTTTGTTTTGCTTTTTGTACTATCTTTTCAGCTTCTTGCTGCGTAGTCGGACTAGCTACGGGAATTTCAGCATTTTGAGCAAACTTTGCAAGATCATCTGATTTTTTAGGTGTTTCTGCTTTGTTTATTTTATTGTCAACTTTATGTGTTTGAATATTTCCCTCTGATTTGGTGTAAATATTATTTGCTAAATTTGCCCTTTTTATATGCTCTCTTTCTCCTTCATCATGACGTTCATAAGACTCTGATACTACACGACCTGCTTCACTTGCCGTTTTAGCTTTTTTTAATTTTTTTCCTGCGGGTATTTCTTCTCCTTGTGTCATTTCATAATTAATAAACTCAAGCTGTTCTTGAAAAGTCGCTTGCTGAATACTTTTACCATATTTCTTTTTAAATTGTTTCTGTCTCGTCTTAGACCACTGAGCTAGGCCATACATTCCGCTGCCATCACGATTATAAATGTTATGCTCAAGACCACTTTCTGCTTCTAAATTAGCTACGATCCCTGAAGCTTGAGCTTTACTCCACCCTTTTGCCATGAAAAAATCTAAAGCCGCATTTCTTTTTCCTGATTCTTCCAAAGGCTTATTCGAGTTATAAGCAGCTCCAAATTGAACAGGATTCGCCTCGTTAACCCCTTTCCCACCATATTGGCTTCTTAAAAGATAACTTGGATTCGGTTGCCCGTTAAATTTTTCATTCCATTTTTCTTTGCCCCAGTCATACAGTGACTTAGCCATTCCAGCAGGTGTAAGTTTCAAAGCGGTACTGACAAGCTTTGAAATCATTGACGGTATATCAGCCTCAATTAAAGAATCCGTCCATTCTTTTACATACGGCGCTACGATACCACCTAGCTTCTCACCCACCCATGAACCTATTGCAGCCCCTGCAATTGTTCCAACGGGTCCAAAGATACTTCCTATCGCACCACCAGCAATCCCACCGACAGCCGAACCTACAGTACCGCCTTTTTCTTTGGTTGATTTAGTGCCCCAATCACTAAATGACATAGCAGTGAGTAATGCACCAATTACAGGTAAACCTTTACCAAATTTGAGGATTTTAGCTAGACCTTTGCCTAAGCCTTTACCTTTGCCAAGTAGACCACCCAAAAGACCACCTAGTAGACCTCCACCAGCACCAAGTAGCTTTTCTAATCCACCAAGCAAACCGCCCCTAGATTGCAGATTATCAGCAATTCGCTGAAGTAGTTTTACTTGTTTTCGATTATGGTCACTTTGTTCTTTTGGCAATGGCTCATTACGTTTGCGTGACTTCATCCAACCAGTAAGCGGACGTAGCATAAATCCAGCAGCTCGCTTTACTGGTGATAGTACAGTTGCAACTTCATTAATTGCATCTAATGTTGGATCTATACCTTGCAAATTAGGCGCTGGTATCATGCGAATTGCTGTCTGTATAGTTTGAGCAGTTTTATTGAATATTGTTTGATCTGAATTAGAGCTAACTGATTGATCATTCAGATCTTTTAGGGGCTTATTATTACCAAATTCACGTATAACATCTTCAGCGCTATTTATTTGAATTGCAGAGCATTTAGGCTTCAGTATAGGTTCTGATTTTTTATCATCTATTTTGTTGGATTCAGCTATTAAATCTTCAATTGATTTAGCGACACGATTTAATGCAAGATTAGTTTGAATAATGGGTTTAGTCTGTTCTTTGATTAAATCAGAAAATTCAGTTGGCTTAATTTTCGCATCTAAAAGTGCTTTTTCTAAAGCGCTTAATTTTAACTCAAATTGATTATCTTGAATTGAAAAATTTTTTTCTAATTCTTTGTGTAAATCTAGCAAAATATTACGTATATTTTCAATATTACTATCAATTTTCGATACATCACGACTAGTTTGTTGTAAGCCAATAAGAAAGCCAAGTTCATCATACTGTAAGCCACTTCCTAGATTAGACATAAAAAAATCACCCTATTTTTACATAGCGTGATTTTGGCATTGAGTAGACAAGCTATTTACTACAGTTCCGATTATTCGAAAAAATAACCTGTAAATGTTATATTTTTACCAAATAATTGAGAAACAAACGCCATTATAGAATAAAGTTTTTTATAGATAATTATACTGCTACATTAAGTGGATAATACTCTACTTCAAAAATCCAGACAGAACTCAGATTTCTTGTAATCTTACCGCCAATATCTAATCCTTTATTTGCAATTTCTGCTGCTATTTTCCCACCACCAGAAAAGTTATCCATAAATCTTAGGCTGATTCGATGTTTAATCAAATGACCATCTAAACGGTCTCGTGCCATTGTTCGCAAGTCAGGATCAAATTCAGTCCATAATTTTAATTCGGCAGGAATATACGGCTCTTTTCTAGGTAAGCCAAATTCACTGTAAACTGCACGGCTAACAACTCCATTTTTATCAAAACTTGCACTAATACCAATATTAGAACTGACCGATTGCATTGTTTTTGAATTAAGTTTTATCTTACCACTACTGTCAATTAGTTTTGCATCTAGTAAAGTTATACTTTTTGCACCCAAACAACTTGCTAAAGATCTAAAGGCAGCTTCCTTTTCTCTCGCCAACGTTAGTTCGTATTCGCTTGGTCTTATATAAAAATCTTCAAGTAAAGGATGTTTAATGTAAAAACTACCATTAGTAGGTTTATCACCAATGCCTAATTTTAAAGAAGATGCGTTTGAAGGTGTTACATAGGATATTTGACTTGATAAAGCAAGCTCATTTTGAATTTTTTCTAATATTCTCTCTAATAAGAATTCCTCCTCCTCAACCACTGTCGATGATTTTCCAAAGTTATAAGCTGTGGCGGCAACAGTAGTAATAAGTGCGGCAATCGGATTAAATTTTGAAACTATGGTTGCTGTAGCGAGAGATATTTGAATAAACAGTTTCTTATCAAATTCAATTTTTGATCCTTTAGCTAATTCTAATAATTTTTGTTTATCTGCAACTAAAATTAACTCAGGTTTATTAGACATGTTACTCTCAGCAATTTAATAATTTTAACTATTTTTATAGTATCAAATACATTAAACACTTTGAAGTTAAATATTTCACTTCAAATTAAAATCATTTTATTCTAAATCATAAAACCAACCTATCACTCAGTCTTTTTATAGTTTTTTGAGTAAAGTATATTAAATAACAAATCTGCCCCTCACATGATTCACTACTTCCCATCATGATTTGAGGATATCTCATAAAATAATTAGAGATATCCATTATTGTTTAGCAAAAAAATGATGTAAATATAGAGTTAACTATTCAAGATATTACCTGCAAAAAAATCAAACTGTGGTTCCTTTTTTTTCTCGCTGGGCAAAGTGGTTTGAATAAAACGTGTTTTACGTTGGCTTTTCAAATCTTGAAGTAATTTCTCTTGGATTTCTGCTTCATCTCGTTCCGTAATGTCTTCAATACCTTTAGCTAGATTTGTAAACTGAATCGCTCGATCTTTATCACACTCTTGAATCGTTTGAAGTAAATCTAGCATCTCTGGCTGTAATTTCTCCTGTTGTTCTCGATCTAAGGTAATAAATTTTTTAGCAAGAGTCTTCGCATGTTCTAATAAACGAACCTGTAATGCAGGTGGAAATGATGCGACATGTTTGGCGCATAACAATGCCATTTGTGAAGTTATTGCATTTAAATTATCAGCCAGTAAATCTCCTAAACCATTAAATAAAATCCCTGCTATTGATTCAGTTTCATTCAGTTCAGGATTAATCGTAAAACCTAACACCCAATCAACAGAGACATGATATAAACTACACATTACTTGTAGTAATTCAGCATCTGGTAGCGTCTTGCCATTTTCCATTTCTGAAATACGATTTTTTTGAGCAACACCAAACAGTTCAATAGCAACATCATCCTGACGTAAACCAGCTCTTTCTCTCGCAAGTGCAAGTTTTCGACCAATTAAAACCCGTTTCTCTAAATCAGTTCTTTTAGCCATGATATTTTTCCTCTAATAAAGTAGTAGGCGTGGAGCAAGAAATATTAAATTTTCTTAATAAAGTTTTATTCTCCTCACGGCATAAACTTAGCTCTTTCCAAAGTTTAAATGCCAAATCGACTGCTGGTATTTGATATCCTTCAATTGGGCTATATTTCAATACATCTAAACCATGCTGAAATTTTAAAACCATATATTGATTTTGTCTCTTTAACCAATTTTCAAAATCAGATCTCATTTTCAAAACTAAAACCTCTCTACGACTTAAATCCATATTTTTCTCTCAAATAACATTTTATTGATTTAAAATCTTGATATTTATTAGCCCTGTTAAAATCATTGATTAAATCTTCGAAGCATTTCTTAAGTTCTAAATATCGTTGCCCTAATATTTTTAATACATAACTAAGGTAAATATATTGACTAGAGTGAATATACTTAATAACTTTTATATTATGTATTAGCACCTGAATCATAAAACCAAATGGTATGGATAATTTTGCGTGGTTTATCATGATGCTTTACCTTTACGAGCATCATTCCAATTACATTCGACAATTGTTAGACCACCATGCTGGAATCGAGACCAAAGACGATCCCCTAGATCTATTTTTAGCTGCTCAAGCGTCATGTTTGAAATAAGCATCGTTGCCTTACCTTCGTCATAACGTGCGTACAAAACCTTATGTACCAGTTCTAATCTTTTATCTCGGTCATGCAATCCATATTCATCAAGAATCAACAAATCATATTGAGTAAATTCAGCAATAACGGATTGTTCTGACTGATCTTTATTATCCTTATTCCATGATTTCATTATCTTTTGAGCCATATGCTCACTCGTGATGTATCGCGCATATTTACCCTTCGCTAATAATGTTCTTGCAGTTGCGCATGACAAATGTGTCTTTCCAGTCCCTGTACTACCAACCATAACTAAATTGGCTATCGAACCACCAATAATTTCTTTCGCATAATCAGTGGTTTGCTTCAATGCCAGCTTTTGACCAGATGAGATTGTCATATAATTACGAAATCCAGAATTTTCATGGCGTTTTGGTAAGATCGCACCCGCAAAATGTTTTTGACGAATTGCATGGTTAACTTGTTTGGTATGCATATGGTTTGACGCTTTTACATATTCAACAGCACAAATAGGGCAACTTTCCCTGCCGAACATAACAATCATTCGAGTATTGTGTTGAGGACATAGCAATTTACTTTGAATGTTTTTTGTAGGGGACATTGCATTCATACCATCCACTCCTCTAACTCAATAGATTCTACTGGCTCATAATAGGTTGGCATTTGTTCCCAAATCTGATTTACATTTCGGCTATCTAAATTAGGTTGAACGCCAGTAATTTGGTTCAGTGTGTTCATGCCAAGAAAACGATCAAGCTTTTCAGGCTCACGGCAAATTAATTCAATATCGGTATATCCCTGATCAATGTGATATTTGGATTTTGAACAATTCACTATTGCCGCTCTAATATCTTGAACCGAATACCCTTCTTTTAAGCGTGCCTGAATCTTTGATTTACGTTTTTCGGTTAAAATAACTTTATCTGTCTTTGCAAATGTAGTTTTCCAAAACTCAAAAATTTCATTTATATTTTCTTTAAACGTTTCTTTAAATATTTCTTTATTAGAGTCCCGTTTGATAGGACTAGTCCCGTCCCATTTGGCGGTACGACTCTCATTACTTTTAACGGGAGTAGTCTGTTTTACTGGTAGTACCCTTTCAAGAGATGGGTTATTGTTTATTGAATATTCATTTAGACATCCTGATTTGCGCTTAACTTCAATAAGTTTTTTATTTTCGAGTTCTTTAATACAACCCATGACTGTGTCACGTTTTCTGATACCACAATATTTTTGAAATTGAGTAATCGCAATTGTATGAAATGTACGATCAAATCCTAATGTTTGGCGTACTATAAACATAAGGCATTTAAAAGCCTTATCATTTAATTGCGCCATGATTTGGTTATCAATTAAAGAGTTAGGCATTTTAGTATATCCCTCTTCTTTCTTTGAGGTTTCTAGACGCCCTGTTCGTGGAAACACAACAACCTCACATTGAGATAATTCTTCGTGTTTATTTACTAAATTTGCTTTCATTCATTGATCCTGTATTTAATAAATACTCGCCTTATCTCCGAAATCAGGCTTTTTTGTTGCGAATATAATTCCAATTAATATCTGGACGAAGCTCTGATGCCTTAACCTCACCCTGAGTAAATTGTTCAATTTGCTCACAGCGATTTTCTGGAATTTTGTCTAAATTCCATTTAAATAAAGCCCATGGTCTAATTCCCAATACTTTAGCTAAAGCTGTCCTCGTTCCCGCTATTTCCACTGCTTTCTCGAAAGCTTCTTTTTGTGACATAAAAACCCCAAAAACTACTTTTAGTAGAAACAATATACAACTAAAAATAGAATTGATGCAACTTAAATTTAGTAGTAAATTCTACTAAAGGTAGAAAAGAGCAAATGTAATGCAATTACCCAAGTACCAAGATTTTGCAAAACGCTTACAACATCTAATGAGTGCAAAAGACTCAACGATTAAATCTGTAAATGATCTAAAAGATGCTATGGGTGTTACCTATGAAATGGCTCGTAGATATACATTAGGTACAGCGAAACCAAGAGAAGAAAAATTAAAAAAACTAGCTGAAATATTTAATGTAGATATTAGTTTTTTAAATCATGGATCAATATTAGATGGAAATGTTGATTTATCTAAAAAGATTAGATTTGAAGAAAGTAAAAAAATTCCTGTGATTTCTTGGGTAGCAGCTGGTTCCTTTAGCCCTATTGAAACAGTGTTAAGAGATGCGGAAGTAGACGAATATCTACCACCAATTAAAGAATGTGGTAAAAATGGATATGGTTTGATTGTAACTGGCTATTCGATGTCTCCTAAGTTTGAGCCTCAGGATAGGATTTACGTGAATCCAGATTTTCAGGTGAGCGACCTAAAAACAAATGATTTAGTTATCGTCGCATGTTTAGGCGATACTGAAGCAACTTTTAAAAAATTAATAATAGAAGGATCTGATAAATTTCTGGAACCGTTAAATCCTAATTGGCCCGAAAAAATAATCAAACTTTCTGACGGCTGCCGATTAGTAGGTAAAGTTGTTGGTTTATATAGAAAAATATAATTAAAATACAATCTACTAAAACTTTTGAATGATCAAAATTTAAAAAAAATCTTCATTGAACGTTATCAAGCCTACTTTAAAAGTAGGCTTTTTTTATAAAAAAAATTTAAAGTAGAAAATAAAAGCTACTAATTGTTGACTTTTATTCTACTTTTAGTAGTATTTACTTCATTGCGGAATAAGAATCCAAAAATTTTAAGCAACAAGCTTAAATCTCAAGAGTAAAAAGCTATGGACCTAAAAACATGTTTAGCAAATGAAGCCGAGCGTTTATTTATCTTAAAGTGTATTCGGAAACAAAATCTCAATCGATACACAACATTTAAAATCATTGTATTAAAAACACTTGCTTTACTTATGTTATTTGGCATGTGTTTAGCCTTACTTTGTTGGGCTGCCAGCCATTTAAGCAAAAATAGCCGCATTGAACCATCTATACGAAATCCAATTCATCTAATTGATAAAAATAATGCAATTAATTTGATTACTCATATAGGAAATCAGTAATGAATATGCAGGCAAAATCAGAACTATTCTGTCCACAACTTCCTAAATTCACTGTTTCAGATGATATCGAAGTAAATGAAGAATTAGTCTATTTTAGTTTAAAGTTCGGATGTATCGTTATAGAATGTTCTATGTATGCATCTTCTATTACTAAAACTCGTGAACTCAGTTATATTCCAAACCATTATGGTTCAAATTATCAATATGAAGATTATCGTGTTCAAGAATATCAACAATTAACTGTTGATGACTGCAGTTTTGTTATCATTAAAAGTAATGACAACACTGATATTCCAAATGGTTTACAGATTTCACTGACAGAGAGTCAAGTTATAAAACTAAATTCACAATTAGAATATTTGGCTGAAGAAAATGCTGATGCACAATTAAAGTATTTCTAATTAAGCTAATAAATTGAGAAATATAAAATATTTACATTGCATAAGGTGGCTTGAAAATTCTTAGTCTATTGAAAGTAAAAAATCAGGCGTGAAGAAAAGACATTTGTGTCGACTCTCGTTTCTGAGCAATTACTGACTCGGTACAATTTCCATCTGAGACAGTGGCAATTGTACTAGGACTATCTATCTTGGTTAAAAACAAAAGAACTCATCGAGGTGTCATCCTTTTTTAAGCCTGATGGACTAAAGCTAATGAGATTGATTACATTAATAATAAGATAAGTTTAAATACACGACGTAAAGGGATTTTATACCCTATTCAATTTTCCACTCAGATAAAATTTCCAGTAAAGCATGAGTAAATCTAAGAAGTAGAGTTTAAAAAGATTTCGATAGATTGTTAAATGTTGTGATTCAAATGAAAAATATAGTTTTGCGTTTTCAAAAAAAATATCTAAAACTTTTTTCTGGCGCTTTCGGATATGTATTTTCCTTAGAACACATATTACACTGCTGCGACTCAAAGCCTATGATGATAACCATGAAAAAATTTTTAGGAAAATCTATTTTTAAAGCAACAGGTTGGCAATACAATGTTGATCCAAAACTTCTAGAAAAAAAACAAGTTATTATTGGATTCGAGCATACATCAAACCTAGATACCATCCTTTCTCTGGCTTTATTTGAAATTTTAGAATTAAAAATACATACACTGATAAAAAAAGAACTATTCAAAGGTCCTCTCAAGCCTATTTTAGAAAAACTTGGTGGTATTCCTGTTGATCGCAAAGCCAACAAAGATATCGTGACTCAAATGGTTGATCTATTTAATCAAAATGATAATTTTAATTTGGTTATAGCTCCTGAAGCGACACGAGCAAAAGATGGTGAAGCACGAAAACCCATTCGCACTGGTTTTTGGCATATTGCAAAAGCAGCTAACGTACCTATTATTTTGATGTATGCCAATGCACGCACAAAACAAGGTGGTATTTTAGGAAAAATCTATCCTACAGATTTACATAAAGATTTGGAACAAATCAAAGCTCTTTATGCCGAATATGATATTGATGTAAAAATTAACTAAATCGTCTGAACTATCTGATCATTTTTTGACGCTTAATCAAAATTTTAAATTTTGAATATGAGCTATGGCAGTTTTCAAGAAAACTATCGCTATGCTAATATTCACGCACTTTTTTGAGTTTTAATTTTTTGGAGTTACTTCCATGGCGGGTCATTCTAAATGGGCCAATATTAAGCATCGTAAAGCTAAACAAGATGCAAGTCGCGGTAAAGTTTTTACCAAATATATCCGTGAAATCGTAACCGCTTCTAGATTGGGCGGCCCAGATGCGGCGAGTAACCCTCGTTTACGTGCTGTTGTTGAAAAAGCACTTTCCGTGAATATGACACGCGACACGATTAATCGTGCAATTCAGCGTGGTGCTGGCGGTGATGATAACGATGATTTAAAAGAAGTAACCTATGAAGGTTATGGTGTGGGTGGTGTTGCTGTTATCGTTGAAACCATGACAGACAACTTAAACCGTACTGTTCCAGATGTTCGCCATTGTTTTTCTAAAACCAATGGTAACTTGGGAACCAACGGTTCGGTGGCTTACCTGTTCACAAAACGTGGCGAAATTTCTTTTGAAGATGTTTCTTTAGAAGACAAAATCATGGAAGTCGCTTTAGAGGCAGGTGCTGATGACATCGAAATTGATGAAGATAGCATCTTAGTCATTACTAGCCCAGAAAGCTTTGGTGATGTTCAAGATGCACTTACAGCAGCAGGTCTAAAATCTGATAATGCTGAAGTTGTGATGAGCCCATCGACTAAAGCTGAAATCAATGATATTGATCAAGCCAAACAAATCATGAAAATGATTGATATGCTTGAAGATCTTGATGATGTTCAAAACGTTTATACCAATGTTGAATTCTCTGAAGATGTATTAACGCAACTTGATGCTTAATTCATTCAGATCAGTAAAAAATGCATCTTTTTAGATGCATTTTTTATAACTTATTTAACAGTTTATAGCAGTTAAATACATTGTATTCTTTGATCACGAAACTAGAATGTAGTGCAACTACGCTGTCAATTTTACCAATACGGCGTAATAGAATTTCGCTATAGTCATCCATATTACGAGCCACCAATTCCAAAATAAAATCGGCGCTCTGCCCTGTCACTAAAAAGGCATTGGTGACTTCTGGAATATCTTCAATTTCTTGCAGGAATTTATCAAAGGTTTCACTGTCATGTTTACTCAAAGAAACCTGTAAAAGAATATGTAAGCTAAAGCCGAGCTTATTAAAATTAATTTCTCGTTTGAGCTGTCCCATTACTTGGGATTCAATCAGGTTTTTAATGCGGCGATGCACCGAACTCACTGAAAGATTAATACGCTCTGAAAGCTCATTTAGATTGACATCTTCATGGGTCAAAATTTCAAGAATTTGTTTATCAAAACGATCCAATTCCATTCTACAGTTCTCACTCTGAATTTATGCTTCTATCGGAACTGCTCACTCAGTAATTTTTAAGGGTCAAGGGAAAACATTCGTTTAACTTTTGACGATGCTGCATGGATAACGCAAACATGATTCCGATAAACTTTTGGTTTATCTTTGTCTCAAAGCCGAAACAAGACCTTTTGAGCAACTGTTCAACTCATCTCCCAATAGTGAACAACTCGTTTCGATCCCTATCACACCCTGAAACATAAGATAGCAAAGCCTTTTTATAATTATTTCCCTCTTTTCAGTTTTTTTAAAGTAAATTTGGCAATAATTTCTAATATTTTCTGCTTAAAACGAATTTTCTTTTAATAATTAATTTTATTCCCCGATAATTTTTTACTTTATTGACTATTTTGCTCTTTTCTTTCTCATAAAAAAGCCCCGATTACTTTCAATCAGGGCTTTGTCCATCAACAAATCTTATAAACCGCGCCAATCAACCCGTGCATTACGTTCAGTCGCATAAATACGCTGTACATATTGTCCAAGCGGTAAATCTAATAGGTAGTCATGATATTCCTTTAATTCACCCGTGAATTGTTCAATATCATCATTTTCCAATTCCCACGGCGTACCTTTAATCACGAGTAAAGGCGCAAGAATTGAACAAACTGAAATATCCGCTAAACCTAGACGATCGCCAACCAAATAACGCCCTTGATTATCAATCAGGCGCTGATTGAGGTCAGTAATCAACTCGGTCATTCTTAATTTAGACTTTGCGACTTTCTCAGGATTTAACTTATAGTTTGAAGAAACCAAACTCTTTAAAATTGGTTTAGAAATTTTTTCAAACTGGCGTAAATAGCCTTGCTCACCCATCATAATTTCGAGTGGATGATCGCCAACAGATAACGCTTGCGCCAATGACCAACGTCGGACATGCACACCCAGCTCACCCGATAATTTATCAATTTCTAGAGCTTGCTCGCGTAACTGTTCATCACGTCTCAATAATGCATGTTCAGGATATGTCGTATCAAGATATAAAGCGATTTGTGTTGAATCAGCAACCCAGCGTTTATCATCTTTCAACATCGGCAATAGATATTGCCCAGATTTGAGATAGGTAAATGCGCGGTGAAAACCGGGAATTAAATTATGTGCCACATAGTCCAATTCCTTATGATCTAACAACCAGCGAGCTTTTTCACAATAATGAGACAAAGGAAATTGGTATAAAACCCGCATAAATTCTCCAAATTTATTTTTCTACTCGATCAAACCTAAGGTTTGCTCTACTTTAGAAGTAAAAGCTAATCAATACAATGTCCTTTTTGCTCGATCATTTTTAATTTTGGCAAAGTTTCTTTATCAATATTCGTGGTGAGAATATTCCTTTCTTTCATAGAAAAGAGCTTTTTATACTCATTAATAAACTTTCAATCTACATAAACTATTGTTTTATATTTAGATTAGATATGAATTTTTTTGTTATTTTTCTCATAAAAAATGCTTAGAAATTATTGTGATATACAAGGCATAACTACTAGTTTAATGGAAAAGTAAAATTTTTATAAAGTATTTCTTAGCTATTAGAGGTACTCACATGTCCAGTAAACCATCAGCCATTAGAACTCAAATACAACTGATTTCAAATGATCAGCAGGCCATTAATGCTGCCTATCAAGTTGCTGACTTTGCATTAGAAGAACGAAATAAACGAGACCAAAATCGTATTTTGCCAATCGAACAAATCAATCAGTTCAGTCAAAAAGGCTTAGGCGGTATTCGTATTCCAAAACAATATGGAGGTGCTTTTGTCTCCAATCGGACCTTGGCCCATGTATTTCGTATTTTAACTAAAGCCGATGCCAATGTCGGACAAATTCCACAAAATCAATTCGGCCTTTTAAATTTTATTAATATCACAGGTTCAGATGCACAAAAACAGTTTATCTACGCTGAAATTTTAGCAGGCAAACGTATTGCCAATGGTGGGCCAGAGAAAAACTCGAGAGACACGAAAGCCATTCAAACCACTTTAAGGTTGGAAAATGGACAATACTTTTTAAATGGTGAAAAATTTTACTCCACAGGAACCAGCTTTGCAGACTGGTTAGCGATCCGCGCACTACATCCTGAAGGTTATACCGTATTGGTAATCGTTGATCGTCATGCCGAAGGCGTGGAAGTGATTAATGACTGGAATGGCTTTGGGCAACGTACTACAGCCAGTGGCACAGTTAAATTAAACAATGTTGAAGTTGATCCTGCACTATTTTTTGATGAGCGCATTATTGCCAATATCCCAAATGTTCGCGGTGCATATTCTCAACTATTACAAGTTGCCATTGATGTCGGCATTGCCGAAGCGGCCTTTGATGACAGCTTATCCAGCATTCGTAAAGCACGTCCCATTATTGATGCAGGTGTAGAAAAAGCCAGTGAAGAGCATTACACCCTACAAGAAGTTGGCAAACTCAATATCTTGCTCGATGCAGCGATTTTATTACTGGATGATGCTGCCGAATATCTGGATGAACTTGATCAAATCGCTGAGATTTCTGCCGAGCAAGCCGCGCGTGCTTCTATTTTAGTAGCAGAAGCAAAGATCTATGCCAATGATGCTGCCCTGCATATCTCAGAAAAACTACTCGAACTTGGTGGCAGCCGTGCCAGCCTAAGCCAACATAATCTTGATCAACACTGGCGCAATGCCCGTGTACATACCTTACATGATCCTGTGCGTTGGAAATTCCATGCCATCGGTGACTATTACCTCAATGGTACCCATCCTGCCCGCCATGCTTGGATTTAAGGAGTAAATCATGACCTCATACCAAGAATTACAAGGTTTTGCCAAAACCCATATTAAAGCGGCGCATATTATCCAAAGCGATGCGGAAGCGCTTGAAATTGCGACCCAACTGAGTCAGCAGTTTAAACAAAATGCGGTAGAACGCGATGCCAATCGAAACCTGCCATTTACTGAAATCGAAAGCTATAGCCAGTCTGGTTTATGGGCGATTACTGTACCTAAGCAGTATGGTGGCGCAGAAGTTTCCAGCCTCACTGTTGCCAAAGTGATTGCCCTGTTTAGCGGTGCAGATGGTTCGATTGGACAAATTCCACAAAATCACTTCTATGCATTGGAAGTACTGCGTAATACAGGCACAGAAGCGCAAAAGAAACGTCTCTATCAAGAAGTCTTACATGGTGCACGCTTTGGTAATGCCTTAGCTGAATTTAAAACTCGCACCTCTGCACATAAGCAAACAACATTGATTCCAAATGAGAAAGGCTATCTGATTCAGGGAGAAAAGTTTTATTGCACAGGTAGCTTGTTTGCACATCGTATTCCAACCTTAGTGGTTGATGAAACGGGCAATGAGTTTCTGGCTTTTGTACAACGCGACAGCCAAGGCTTAGAACTGATTGATGACTGGTCTGGTTTTGGGCAACGCACCACGGGCAGCGGTACAGTTAAGTTTAATCAGGTCTTTGTTGCCAAAGAGGATGTGATTCCTTTTGATACTGCCTTTAAGCAACTGTCTTTAGTTGGCCCCTTTGCCCAGATCATGCATGCAGCGATTGAAGTCGGCATTGCCCGTGCTGCCTTTGAAGAAACACTGGAACGTGTGCGTGTGGCGCGTCCTTGGATTGATGCCAATATTGAGTCCGCCACTCAAGATCCCTTAACCCTATCAGAGCTGGGTCGTGTGGCAACCGATGTCAAAGCCAGCGAATTACTCCTGAAACAAGCAGCTCGATCTGTAGATATCGCCAAACAGGACCTCAATGCAGAAACTTTAGCCAAAGCCTCAATTGATGTGGCCAAAGTGCGTGCGCATAGTACCGAAACAGCATTAAAAGCCTCATCAAAACTGATTGAGTTGGCAGGTAGTCGTGGCAGTCAACGTGCCGATGGTCTGGATCGACATTGGCGTAATGCACGGGTTCATACCCTGCACGATGCTGCACGTTGGAAATATTACTTCATCGGTAATTATGTGTTGAATGGCATTCTGCCACCGCGTCGGGGGACATTGTAATGAGTCAAAATCTCCCGAAGAAAATTTTACTGAATGCCTTTGATATGAATTGTGTCGGTCATATCAATCATGGTTTGTGGGCGCACCCTCGTGATCAATCACATCGCTTTAATGAACTGAGTTATTGGACTGAGTTAGCCCAAACGCTAGAGCAAGGTCTATTTGATGGTTTATTTTTGGCGGATATTACAGGGGTTTATGATGTCTATCAAAATGGGATCGAGCTGACTTTAAAAGAATCCATTCAATTGCCAAGCCATGACCCTTCTACCCTGATTTCTGCAATGGCTTTGGTCACGCAGAATTTGAGTTTTGGTGTCACGGTCAATCTCAGTTATGAGCAGCCCTATCAATTTGCACGGCGATTTGCCAGTCTGGATCATTTAACTCAAGGTCGTTTGGGCTGGAATATTGTCACAGGCTATTTGGACAGTGCTGAACGCTTAATTGGGCAAAAAGGCTTGAAAGATCATGATGCTCGTTATGATCAGGCCGAGGAGTTTCTACAGCTTTGCTATCAATATTGGGAAGGCTCTTGGGAAAATGACGCTTTAAAGAAAGATAAGCAACAGCGTATTTTTACCGATCCGAACAAAGTCCATTCGATCAATCATCAAGGGCAATATTACCAAAGCCAAGGGGTATTTCAGGTGGCGCCGTCGGTACAGCGTACACCAACACTTTTTCAGGCCGGTGCTTCACCGAAAGGACTACAGTTTGCTACGCGTCATGCCGAATGTATTTTTATTGGCGGTGATCAACCTGAAAAAATACGTCAGCAAGTCAATAAGATACGACAGCAGGCTACGCAACAAGGTCGTGATGCGCATGGCATTAAGATCTTTGTCGGGATTACCGTTGTTGTGGCTGAAACACACGAACTCGCACAACAAAAACTGGCTGAATATCGCCAATATGCCAGCCCTGAAGCAGGTTTAGCCCATTATGCCAGCTCAGTCGGTATTGACCTTGCCAAGTTTGCAGATGATGAAGCGATTCCTTATCAAAAGAGCAATAGCATTGCCTCCGTCAATGAAAAATTTAAAGAACAGCGCATCAGCAAGAATGACTTAAAAGCACAGCATGTTTTGGGTGGACGTTATCCGCTGATTGTCGGGAGTGCTACGGAAGTTGCGGAATATCTGATTGAGCTACTCGATCAAACCGGTATCGATGGTTTTAACCTGACTCGTACCGTTGCACCTGAATCACATCATGATTTTATTCGACTGGTGATTCCAGAGTTACAGCAACGTGGACGTTATAAAACTGAATATGCCACAGGTTCATTACGCAATAAACTGTTTGCCCAAGGGGATCATTTAGCTGCAAGCCATCCTGCCAATCAGTTTCGATGTAGAGCGCAGAACAACACACATGACTTAAAAACAATTGAAGAAATTAGTGCTTAGCATTTAAACATTTAAGAATAGAATTGGAGAAATATATGGCTCAAACAGCCTCTAAAAAATGGTTGGGTATTGGCCTTGTCGTTGTTGTCGCAATTATTGCCTTATTGATTTGGAATAAACAAAGACACAGTAACAACAGTGAACTGGTGATTGGGATTAGTCCGTCTTTTGCACATCCGTTACAAGTCGCTGCGGATGAAGCCAAACAGCAGGGTTTAAATGTCAAATTGGTCGAGTTTTCCGATTGGAACACGCCGAACATTACACTAAATCATGGTGATATTGATGCGAACTTTTTCCAGCATCAGCCCTTCTTGGACAATGCCATTAAAGAAACAGGCTTTAAATTAAAGTCATTTGCGGCAGGTGCAGCATCGCATGTCGGACTGTATTCAAAAAAATATAAAAGCTTTGATGAACTGCCAAATGGTGCAACAGTTGCCATTCCGAATGATCCTGTGAATCAAGGTCGTGCTTTATTGTTGCTGCAACAAGCCAAGCTGATTGAACTTAAAGACAGTAATAATCACCTTTCTGCACTGAAAGACATTACTGCAAATCCGAAGAACTTGAAATTTACCGAAGTTGAAGGCCCACAAACTGCACGTGCCATTGATGATGTTGATCTGGCGTTTGGCTATCCACATTATCTACGTTTAGCCAAAACAGCTAATCCTGAAAGTGCTTTATTGTTTGATGACAATACCAATAAGCGTTATGCGATTTTATTTGTGGTGCGTGATGATTATCAGGACAAAGACAACAAACTACAGAAGTTTGTCGAGATTTATCAAAATTCACCAAAAGTCAAAGCAGCTTTGGATAGCGATTTTGGTCCAACGTTATGGTTCCCAGGCTGGAAATAAGGAGAACGATGATGGTGAGTTTTGGTTCACAAGTTGATTTTTCAGTTCCACATCTGAAAATACGCGGTTTAAATAAATTTTATGATGTAAATGGCCAACGCTTACATGCCTTGAAAGACATTAACCTTGATATTCCCAACGCACAGATTGTCGGCATTATCGGAAAAAGTGGTGCAGGAAAATCTTCCCTACTGCGTACCTTAAATGGCTTAGAGTCGATTGATACAGGCAGTATCTTGATACACCAACAAAATATCGCGGAATTGAGCCATGCCGAGTTGATCAAAACTCGGCAGAAAATTGGCATGATTTTTCAGCATTTTAATTTAATGTCTGCCAAAACTGTGTGGGAAAACGTAGCTTTACCGCTACGTATTGCGGGTTATGACAAGGCTGAGATCGAACAGCGGGTCAGTGAGGTACTGACGCTGGTGGGATTAGAGGCAAAGCGAAATGATTACCCTGCTCAGCTGTCTGGTGGACAGAAACAACGTGTTGGGATCGCGCGTGCTTTGGTTTCTCAGCCTGAAATCCTGCTCTGTGATGAAGCCACCTCAGCTCTCGACCCTGAAAGCACGGCCAATATTCTGTCGTTGTTAAAGCAGATCAATCAGGACCTCGGTTTAACCATTGTTTTGATCACCCATGAAATGCAGGTCATACAAGAGATTTGCGATCAGGTGATTGTAATTGATCAAGGTGAAATTGTTGAAGCTGGGCAAGTCTGGTCAGTATTTTCCAATCCACAACAACAGATCACACAGGAATTACTCAACTTTGAACAGATGAATCTGCCCTTTGAGTTGAGCCAAACCATTCTGCCTGAGAGTACCCATCAGATTTTAAAGCTGAAATATGTCAGTGAGTCGAAATCGGTGCCTGATCTATATGAACTACTGGATGGATTTAACAGTCCAGTTCAGGTCTATCACAGTCAGATAGATACCATTCAACAGCGAACCATTGGTTCACTGGTGATTGGAATTCGTAATCTCGACTTTGATCTGAACAGCGCCCAATTTGCAAAACATCCTGCAATAACACAACTTGAGGTGATCGGTTATGTACAATCAACTCATTGATCTGTTATTCACAGGTACGACCGATACTTTAATCATGGTCGGTGTCTCTGCGATTTTCGCCTTTTTGATTGGTCTGCCGATTGCCTTGATTCTGGTCAGTACCGCAGATTTTGGGATTTACCCATCCAAGAAAATTAATCAGCCTTTGGGCTGGGTCATTAACATCACTCGATCCGTGCCCTTTCTGATTTTAATGGTGGCTTTGATTCCATTTACACGCTGGATTGTCGGAACTAGCTATGGGGTGTTAGCTGCAATTGTGCCCTTAACCATTGCCGCTATTCCGTTCTTCGCCCGTATTGCAGAGGTCAGTCTACGTGAAGTCGATCAAGGGTTGATTGAAGCAGCACAAGCGATGGGCTGTAATCGTAAACAGATTCTTTGGCATGTATTGCTTCCTGAAGCTTTACCGGGGATTGTCGCAGGTTTTACCGTGACCATTGTCACCATGATCAGTTCCTCTGCCATCGCAGGTGCGATTGGTGCAGGTGGACTCGGTGATATTGCCTATCGTTACGGCTATCAACGTTTTGATATGCAAGTCATGCTGGCGGTAATTTTAGTGCTGATTGTTTTGGTGATGTTGGTACAAGTCACAGGCGATAATATTGCCAAACAACTGGATAAACGCAAAGTTTAAGTCCCAAATAAAAATCCGCACGCGCCATGACCTGACTTTGTCATGGCTTTCATGTAAAATCAGCAGCAATTTTTAAATAACACATTTGTGAGTGGTTTCATGGGTTTTAATTGCGGTATTGTTGGTCTGCCAAACGTAGGTAAATCTACATTATTTAATGCATTAACAAAGGCAGCGATTGCGGCTGAAAACTTTCCGTTCTGTACCATTGAACCAAACACAGGCATTGTCCCTGTTCCAGATCCACGTCTAGATAAACTTACAGCGATTGTTAAACCGCAACGTGTTATTCCAACTACGATGGAATTTGTTGATATCGCAGGTTTGGTTGCTGGTGCATCTAAAGGTGAAGGTTTGGGTAACCAATTCCTTGCCAACATCCGTGAAACTGATGCAATTGCACACGTAGTACGTTGTTTTGAAGATGAAAACGTGATTCACGTAAATGGTAAAATTGATCCATTAGATGACATCGCAACTATTAACACTGAACTTGCTCTTGCTGATCTTGATACCGTTGCAAAAGCATTATTACGCTTAACTAAAGCGGCGAAAGGTGGCGATAAAGACGCGATTGCAACCAAAGCAGCTTTAGAAAAAATTCAACCATTATTAGATGAAGGCAAACCAGCACGTGCCGCTGACCTTTCTGATGACGAACGTAAAGCGGTTCGCGGTTTTGGTTTAATGACACTTAAACCAACCATGTATATTGCTAACGTTGCAGAAGATGGTTTTGAAAATAATCCACACCTTGATGCAGTAAAAAAACTTGCTGCTGAAGAAAATGCGATTGTTGTACCACTTTGCAACCAGATCGAAGCTGAAATTTCATTATTAGAAGATGAAGATCGCGCTGAATTCTTGGAAGCGATGGGCATGGAAGAACCAGGCTTAAACGTCGTGATTCGTGCAGGTTATAGCTTACTTGGCTTACAAACTTACTTCACTGCGGGCGTACAAGAAGTTCGTGCTTGGACGGTTAAAGTTGGTGCGACTGCGCCACAAGCGGCTGGTGTGATTCATACTGACTTCGAAAAAGGCTTTATCCGTGCTGAATGTGTTGCTTATGATGACTTCATTCAATACAACGGTGAAAGCGGTGCCAAAGAAGCAGGTAAATGGCGTCTAGAAGGTAAAACTTACGTCGTTCAAGACGGTGACGTATTACACTTCCGCTTTAACGTATAATTATTCACATTAAGGCGCTATGGAAAGAACCTTAGAACGATTATTCGCTCATAATCCAGCAATACGACGGTTGTTAATTATACTTATTACCACCGTGCTTGGGATAATTGACTTGGTAACAGGTTATGAATACTCGTTCTCTGTGTTTTACCTACTGCCTGTATCAATTGCAGCATGGTACGACCATGCTAAAGTTACCGTAGTTACAATTTTACTATCAGCAATTACATGGTTATTTGCTGATATTAATGCAGGTCATCTGTATTCAAACCCTATCATTCCCTTTTGGAATACGATCGTTCGTCTAGGTTTGTTCTCAATCGTTGCTTTCTTGCTCATAAATGTTAGAAGAAACTGGCAAGAAATGAAAAATTTAGCAATGAAAGATCAGCTCACCTCTCTCGATAATAGCCGTGCTCTCGATATTGAATATCGTATTTTGCGTAAATTAAACTTTCGTAAACAGTCGCTGTTTGCCGTTGGAATTATTGATCTCGACGGTTTTAAAGCAGTGAATGATACTCATGGACATCATCGTGGTGACGAAGTTTTATTGCAATTTTCACAAGTTCTAAAAAAATCATGTCGTTCTTCAGACATTGTTGCCCGTTTAGGTGGTGATGAGTTTGCAATTATTTTATTAGATATTGATGAAACTCAAGCATATCTTTGTGATCATCACTTGCGAACATTATTTGCAGAAAGTGGCTTAAATCAAAAATATGGCGTCGATTTTAGTATGGGTTTAGCCATTTTATCCGAATTGCCAGAAAACCTTGAAGATGCAACCAAGACTGCAGATCAGCTCATGTATCAATCAAAATCTTTAGGCAAATCACAAACCACAATTCAATCATTTATTTGACCCATTGCGTCGGTGTACAAGCTGTGGCCTTTTTAAATATTCGAATAAAAAAACTCACATTTTCATAGCCCACTTCATAAGCAATTTGCTGAATATTCATATCTGTGGTTAATAATAACTTTTTCGCTTTATCAACTCTCACCTGTTGCAAATATTGATTGGGTGAGATCTGTGTCGCCAATTGGAAACGCCGTTTTAAATTTCGTTCACTAAAGTTAAATTGCTGAGCTAAATCGGCAATCCTGTTTTCCGCAGCACAATGTTCATCTAGCCAATCTTGTACTTGTAATACGGCTTCATCACAATGGTTACGATACATCGGTAATACGGGATTTAATGATTGCGGCGAGGCCATTAATAAATGGCTTGCACACAATTGCGCAAAATAATCCCCTTTGTGCTGTGCAACAATGCCCAATAAAGCGTCAAACGTGCCCAATAATGTCCCTGTACTATAGATCGATCCTGCATGTAGATAATTTCGCTTTTTAGTAAATGAACAACTTGGAAATAAACCATTCAGCTCACGAATAAAAGCCCAATGTGTTGCTAACAGCATATGATCAGCAAGTTTCGTTGCTGCAATAAAATAAACACCCGTTGTAACCGCTAAAATAGCAATCTCGTGTTATATTAAACTTCTAATCCACAACACTAAATCATGGCTTTGTAATGTTAATGTTGCTAACTGCTTGCCCTCAAAACTAGGAATAATCACCAAATCATAAATGCGATCTAGCATGATATGCCCATCTACATCGATCTGTGTTCCACTTGCACTCTGTTTCGCTAATCAGTCGATACTTAGAATTTCAACTTGGTAGGTTGCAACCTGCCCCTGTCGCGCTTCCAACAAAACCACGACATGAAAAAAATCTTTAATCATCATCAGGCTCATTGCCCAACATTCATCATAAGCAAGAATTGCAACTCTTTTCATTTCGTTATGGCACGATCAGACTATTGGTCGTCATGATTATATCTATATCACACAGTGGTTTTTAACTATTCTGACATTCAATTTATACATTTGGATTATGTTGTCATGCAACACAGTAAAACAGTTGAAAAAAATCATCTTAACCCGACAAGGCAATCTCTTTGTAAAAATATGGCAGCCACAACAAACCGAGCTAAGCAAACAAATTCCGATTTTATTGTTCCATGACTCTTTAGGCTGCGTGCAGTTATGGCACGACTTTCCTGAACAACTTTGCACCGAAACCCATCGCATGATTATTGCCTATGACCGTCACGGCTTTGGTCAATCTGATGCAAGCGACGTTCAACTCTCTACCGATTTTATCCAACAAGAAGCTCTTGTTGCTGCTAAACTTTTAGATCAGCTTGGAATTTCCCAAGTGATTGCGCTAGGTCATAGTGTTGGTGGTGGCATGGCGGTCAGCTTTGCATCACAATATCCATTCAAATGCGTTGCAGTGATTACGGAAGCAACTCAGGCATATATTGAACAAAAGACCTTAGATGCCATTTCTGATGCAAAACAGATCTTCCAACAGCCTGCAAAATTGCAAAAACTCAAAAAATATCATGCAGAAAAAGCACAATGGGTTTTGGATGCTTGGACTGAAACATGGCTTTCGCCTGCATTTCGCAATTGGACTCTGGACAATGACCTCAAAGCATTACAAACAAAATTTCTCGTCATTCATGGTCACAATGATGAATATGGCAGCTTAGCGCAACCTGAACGATTAGCTAAATATGCGGATGCAGAATTACATTTGATTGAAGCGTGTGGGCATGTTCCTCATCGAGAAAAACCTCAACTGATTGTTCAAATCATCAAGGAATTTGTTGCAATCTACGCCTAAAATGACATAAAAATCGATCATCCCATCTTACTGATTTTTTAATAATTTTTGTAATTGTTTGGTCACATGCGCTCTTGCCTTCTTCTGTTTAAAAATCGTCGGGATATGCAACAAAAAGAAAGAGTGGCGATATTTTTTATGATCACGTAAATCTTCTTTTAAATAATCATAGAGATCTATCGCCGCTTCACGATGAAATGCCCATAGCGCTTGTTGTCTATACATCACTACATAATAGGCATCATTCGGCCAATTCAGTTCATGTTTTTGACGACAACCACAAGATTCACACACCACTCCGCCTTTATTCATTGAAGAATAAGGCACAGACCATTTTTGTACATCATAGGTCTCAGGTAAATCGCGAATCTGCTGCAAATCAACTGATAAATTGGGGTAGTAAAAAGCAGCATTCCAATAACCACCACAACTATCCTGAAAACGCTGATATTCAAAATCTGGATGTTGCTGAAAATAATCGATGTCTTTTTTGAGCTGAATCTTAGCAAATCGAGCAAATTCAAAATTCGCTTTGCGCTGACATGATGGGCATTTAATGCTTAACTTGTGCGGTAATGACCAATATTCGTAAAGTCCTGTCATTTGCTTTTAAATATAAATCTTGGGTTAAAGACCATTCAGCATAACAAGCAGATCGCATATTTTAAATAATCTATTTATTGCAATAAAAAACCGAAATCTAAATGATCTCGGTTCTTTTAAAATTATCTGGGCTTAAGATGCTGTTTGGACTTTCATATCCATCGCGGCACGTTTGCTTTCAGCTTCTTTCAAAATACGTTGATGTAATGGTTTACGGAAACCCAGTAAGAATACGAACTCAGCTAGAACGAACAATGGACCAATTGCCAAACCAATCAGATCATCAACAAATGCTGGTTTTTTCTTTTCAAAATAATGTCCTACAAACTGAAAGACCCAGCCTACAACAAAAATACCAACGCTCGCACCTAACCAACTCCACATGGATAAAGCCGCAACTTTTAAAGCTAGAGGATAAGCCAATACAAATAAGATCAGCATCAATGCACCAAACAACTTATCAAGTGTAAGATAATAAATACTACTTAAAACAATCAGTATCATAGCTAAGGTTATAGAGAAACCAGAGATTTCAATACCTGCTCGTGCGGTTAAACATAAGATAGAGAAAACGATTAAAGGAATGCCTACAAAATGAGTCATAATATTATTTCGATCTAAATGGTAAGCAGCATACTGACTGAGTTGTCGTTCCAAATTTGTCATTGCTCATTCCTCATATATTTAGTTTATGCTGTTAATCTATAAGAAATGAGTATGTGAAATTGTCATATAGCTGACAAATGGATTTATTTTTAACAAAGGAAATGTTGTGTTAGATGCAATTTATATTAAACATTTACATCAAAATGCTTGGTTCAGTCACCTAGATTTACCATTTCAAAACTTCATCATCGAGCATGGGAAAAAATATAGCATAGAAAAAAATGCTGCCGTATTTCATGCTCAAGACCTTTTTGATGGTGTTTATGGTGTGCTTGAAGGATCGATTAGTTTGGGATACATCGATGTGAATGGGAATGAAGCGATTGCTGCAATTGCTGAACCCATCATGTGGTTTGGAGAAATTTCTCTTATTGACCAGCAACCACGCTCTCATGATGCTATTGCACTAAAGAAAAGTGTCGTTTTACAAATTCCAGCACAACCACTTAAAGCATTTCTACTCCAAAATCCCTATTACTGGTATTACTTTGCTTTGCTTACCAGTCAAAAACTCCGTTATGTCTTTTTAGAACAAATTGCAATTCAGACTCAAAGTATCAGCCAGCGTCTTGCACAACGTTTATTATTTATTCTTGAAGGCTATGGCAATCGCTCTTGTATCCAGGATTTCAATATTCAAATTTCACAAGATCAACTTGCTAATATGCTAACAATCTCAAGACAAACTGTTAATCAAGAATTAAATCTATTTGAAAAACAAGGAATCATACAACTTGGTTTTAAAAAAATTGAGGTGATTGATATTGAAAAGTTAAAGAAAGTCGCTGCTGTCGGTTATCTAAAGCAATAAAGTGTTACGGTGATAGTATGATCTTATTTAGAAAATTAGATCATCTATTATGCAATATCCACTTAATCTTAAACATAAATTAAAAGATAAACTCTCGCTATAAAACACTACGCTTCCATTTAAATTATTCACAAAATCATTCTGCTTTGTTGTTAAAAACTCGTCTAAATTAATACTAAGCACTATCGCTTACCTGATTCAGATGACAATTATGAAAAAAGTCGCAACAATTCTAACAGCAGGCTTGTTCACCGTATTAAGCGCAAGTGCATTTGCCTGCCCGAAAGGAACTCAATTACAGGGTGGCACAGGACCAAATCATAAAGGTGGCAAATGTGTAGCAGCAAATGTCGTAAAAACCAAAAAAGAAACCACGAAAGCAAAAGATACAATGAAACATGACACCATGAAAATGTCATCGGATACTAAAAAAGCAGCAACGACATCAACCACACAAATCAAGCAGGAAGCCGCAAAAACAGGAAAAACGTCATAACCCGAAACTCATGATAGCTTTAACCAGCTGAAGCGAGATTTATCATCTCGCTTTTTTATTTAGGTGAGGTATTGCCTAAAGCTGGATTATCAATTGCATCTTTACACTGTGCCTTGTCTCGTTCGTAGTCAGCTTGCTTTTGCGTTGACGAACTCACATTATCTTTAACATCTCTTGCCCAAGTATCCAGACTGGTCAATGCTTTACGGCATAGCGCATATTTTCCTTCAGTCACAGAGTCCGTCATTTTGACATTAATTCTCCAATCGGTACTGAGTTGTCGTAATGGTTTTCTGACTTTATCCTCTATCTCAGTAGATTGTTTATTGTAGACAATTGGATCAATTTCATTAATGAGCTTCCAAGCAGCTTGTGCGTAACTTGTTGCATCATTATTAAGTTTAGGTGCTGCCTTAATTTCCACTTTTTTTTCTGGCTGATTGCTTGAATGATCACATGCAGTCAATAAAAGGCTGCTAAACAACATTATTGTCGCTACATGAGTTTTTGTATTAAACATATCAAATCGCCAATGGAACATTTGCGCATTATGCTAGTCAATTCAGCAACAATACTCAATCGTTGTTACTTATTTATCCCATAGAACAATCTACGTTCTAAAGAATTGATTTAATGCCAATATCATTTAAAGTAGTGAAATAAAAATATCATGTGAATCAAAATTTCTAATCTTAATTTTGGAATAACTTATTTATGTCTCAAATCAAAATTTATGCACTACATCAAACGATTCAACAATTTAGAAGTCAATTGTCAGATGCTATTCACCAAGCACTGGTCACAAGCCTCGATTATCCTGTAGAAAAAAAGTTTCAGCGCTTTATTGCTTTAGCCCCAGAAGATTTTATATATCCAAATGATCGCAGTGAACAATATTTGATTATTGAAATTTCAATGTTTGAAGGGCGAACAACTTCGGCAAAAAAACAATTCATTCAATCAATTTTTTCTAATATTCAGCAGCAATGCGGTATTTCCCCACAAGATATTGAAATTACAATTTTTGAAACCCCAAAATCAAATTGGGGAATCCGTGGTCAAAATGCAGATGAATTACGACTTAACTATCAAGTCAATGTCTAAACAGATCAACACAATGATAAGTCATATTTTTTGTCTAACAAAACCTTGTTTTTTTGTATCAGGCAAGCTTAATTCATCAAAAAGTTCTGCTATGCTTAACCACAAATTACTCAGGATAGGATTACACGCATGAGCGTCACTCTTGGAACTCCACTTCAATCTTCTGCATTTAAGGTTTTACTGTTAGGTTCTGGGGAGCTAGGTAAAGAGGTTGTGATTTCTTTACAACGCTTAGGTGTCGAAGTTCATGCCGCAGATCGTTATGATCATGCACCAGCCATGCAAGTTGCACATTTTTCTTATACATTGAATATGGCTGATCCAACTGAATTAAAACAACTAATTGAAAAAATTCAACCCAATTTGATTGTTCCTGAAATTGAGGCGATTGCAACTGAAGTGCTTGTAGAAATTGAACAAAGCCAAACAGCAACCGTTATTCCTTCAGCTAAAGCAGTCAATCTCACAATGAACCGCGAAGGAATTCGTCGTTTAGCTGCTGAAGAACTCGGTCTACCAACATCCGCTTATCGCTTTGCCAATACTTTAGAAAGTTTCCGCGCAGCATGTGATGACATTGGTTATCCAAACTTTGTAAAGCCAGTGATGTCATCATCGGGTAAAGGTCAGTCTCGCGTTAAAAGCTTTGATGAAGTTGATGCCGCTTGGGAATATGCGATGCAAGGCGGTCGTGTGAATCAAGGTACAGTGATTATCGAATCACAAATTGATTTTGATTTTGAAATCACCTTATTAACAGTTCGTGCAAAAAATCCTAAGACTGGCGAAATCGAAACCCATTTCTGTGATCCGATTGGACACCGTCAAGATGCGGGTGACTATGTCGAAAGCTGGCAACCTCAACCAATGACTGCTGCTGCCTTACAAGAAGCTAAACGTATCGCACACAAAGCAACAACTGCATTAGGTGGCTGTGGTATCTTTGGTGTAGAGCTATTTATCAAAGGCGATAAAGTTTGGTTCAGCGAAGTTTCCCCTCGCCCACATGATACGGGTCTCGTAACTTTAGCTTCTCAATTCCAAAGCGAATTTGAATTGCATGCGCGTGCTATTTTAGGTTTACCTGTTAATACAGCTCGCCATAGTACTGCGGCAAGTGCCGTAATTTATGCAGGTGTAGATGCAAATAACCTCAGCTTTGATGGCTTGAATCTTGCTTTAGCCAATCCGAATACTGACTTACGTTTATTTGGTAAACCTGAAGGTTTTAAACGTCGCCGTATGGGCGTTGCAACAGCACGGGCTGAAACAACAGACCAAGCACGTGAATTAGCGCAACAAGCTGCTGACCAAGTGAGCGTACACACAAACTCTTAACTTAAATTGAGTAGACCCATTTTCATGATCAATACATCTCCTTTGCTGAACTATGTCACCAGTCATCATGATATTAAAGCCATTAATCAATGGCGAACAGATGTAGAAAAGCAATTACAAGAGAGTTATGAAAATGGGCAAGCTATTCGTGAAGTGATTAAGGCTCGTTCAAACTCGATTGATGAGGCCTTAGTCTTTTTATGGAATCATGCTGAATTAAATAAAACTGAATTAGGTTTATTTGCGGTCGGAGGATATGGTCGTCGCGAAATGCTGCCATATTCCGATACTGACATCATGATTTTATCTGAAGATGAAATCAGTGAAGAACAAGAAAAACTGATCTCAACTTTTATTTCATCCTTATGGGATGTTGGTAATTTTAAACCTGGTATTAGCGTTCGTACGATTCAAAACTGTGTTGAACAAGCAGCGAATGATTTAACCGTTGCTTCAACGTTAATCGAGGCACGTTTAATTACAGGTAATGAACAACTCGCTAAATGGCCACGTCGTATTGTCGCCCAAACATGGACAGATAAAACGTTCTATGATGCCAAAATGGCGGAACAGACCAAGCGCTATGCTCAACACAATAATACTGAAAGTAATTTAGAGCCAGATATCAAAAATGCACCTGGTGGTATTCGTGATATTAATCAAATTGGTTGGATTGCCAAACGTCACTTCCGTGTCAATCGTATTTATGATTTAGTTCACTTAGGCTTTATCACTGAATTTGAATTAGGCGTACTGGAAGAAGCTGAAAGTTTTTTATGGGAGATTAGAACCCATTTACATCGTATCGCCAAACGAGATGAAAACCGCTTATTATTTGAATATCAAAGAGATATAGCAGCAAAATTTGGTTATGTTCGTGAAGAAGGTCAACCTGTGAACTTTGCAGTTGAACAATTCATGAAGCGTTATTATCGAACAGCTCAACAAGTTTCAACGCTGAATGAGATGTTACTTGCTTATTTCAATGAATCAGTCATTACCCCTCGCCTGCCTGATTATGAACGCCAAATTATCGACATTAATGACCGATTTAAAATTGTAGACGGCAAACTCGCTGTTCAGCATCACAAGGTATTTTCTGAAGAGCCGAGTGCAATTTTAGAACTATTCTATCTGTTAGCCAATCGACCAGAAATTACAGGTATTCGTGCTCGTACCTTGCGTCTTCTTGTGCTCGCAGCAAAACGAATTGACCAACGTTTCAGGGACAATCCAGAACATCAAGCATTATTCATGTCAATTATTCGCTCGCCGCACTTATATGACACGATGGTGGCGATGAAGCGTTATGGCGTACTAGGAAACTATATTCCTTCGTTTGGACAGATTACAGGATTAATGCAGTACGATCTGTTCCATATCTATACAGTAGATGCACATACGTTGTTATTGCTCAGAAACTTAAGTCGCTTTAAAGAACCTGAATTCGCTAAAGAATTTCCTGTGGTGAGTTCAGTATTCCAACGTATTGCGCGTCACGATATTGTCTATATGGCAGCAATTTTCCATGATATTGCGAAAGGTCGTGGCGGTGATCATAGTGAATTAGGGGCATTAGATGCCATCGAGTTCTGTCGCACGCATGGTTTTACTGAACGTGAATGTAAACTTGTAGCATGGTTGATTAACAATCATCTACTCATGTCCCTTACTGCACAGAAAAAAGATATTTCTGATCCAGATGAAGTCAAAGAGTTTGCCGAAAAAGTCGGTGATATGGAACATTTGGACTATCTATACACTTTAACGGTCGCTGATATTAATGCCACGAATCCTAAACTTTGGAATACGTGGCGTGCTTCCCTTATGCGCCAGTTATATACCTATGCGCGAGATGTCATTCGTTCAGGCTTAGGTCGTCCTGTTGACTATCAAATGTTAATTGAAGACACCAAATTTGCTGCCAGTGAATTATTGGTTAATGACTTCTCTCTCGCTGAAGTCGAAAAAGTTTGGCAAGAACTCGGTGATGAATACTTCGTTAAAGAATCAGCTAATGAAATTGCATGGCATACTCAAGCGATTTTACAGCATGGCGACAACCCAGAGCCTTTGGTTTTATTACGCGCACATCGAAATGCTGCGGATGACGCCGTTCAAATCTTTATTTACACCCGTGATCAACCGAACTTATTTGCAACAACGGTTGCTGTCTTAGATCGCATGAATCTTGACGTTCAAGATGCAAGAATTATTACTGCAACTACATCATTTAGTTTAGATACGTATTTAGTTCTTGATCGTTTTGGTACATTGCTGACCGATCCAGAGCGTGAACGCAAAGTCAAAGCTGCGCTTGTAGATGCGCTCAGTCATTCAGATCAATATCCGGGCATTATGCAACGCCGTATTCCACGCCATTTACGTCATTTCGATGTGCAAAACACCGTGGATATCGTACTCAACCCTACTTTACAGCAACATATGGTTGAAATCTCAACACTCGATCAACCGGGTCTCTTAGCTCGGATTGGCGCATTGTTTATGCTACAAGGATTGGATATTCACTCTGCTAGAATTGCAACACTGGGTGAAAGAGCAGAAGATATTTTCTTTGTGACCAAGAAAAACGGTATATTACTCACCCATGAAGAGGTGAAAGCTTTTGCGGAAACGCTTAAAGCAGCTTTAGATGAAGCATCGAATCAAATTTGTAATCCATCTTAAAATCCCCTGAATCCCCCTTGGGTATGATGATTATGTCGTATCTTTGGGGACTTATAACGCTTATTTTGGGTAATTGTTTAAATGAACTCCAGCTTGTCTTTATTGCATCCCTATCCTTTTGAAAAGTTAAATCAACTTTTTAAAGATGTGCAACCTGCCAATTTACCATTGATTCCATTATCAATTGGTGAACCAAAACATCCTGCACCAGAGTTCGTTAAACAAGCTATTATTGATAATTTTGCACATTTGTCGACTTATCCTAATAGTAAAGGGCAACCCGAACTGCGCCAAAGTATTGCACAATGGCTTAGTAATCGTTTCAAACTGAATCATATTAGTGCAGAAGAACATATTTTGCCTGTTTCTGGTACACGTGAAGGTATCTTTTCTTTTGTGCAAGCCTTAATTAAACGCGAAGATGCACCGTATATCGTGATGCCAAATCCGTTCTATCAAATTTATGAAGGTGCTGCATTATTGGCAGGTGCAAAGCCTTACTTTATCAACTGCACCGAGGAAAATGGTTATTTAGGCGACTTTGATGCCGTTCCTGCAGAAGTATGGGAAAATACAGCATTATTATTCGTTTGCACACCAGGTAATCCAACAGGTACTGTACTTTCAAAAGAGCAATTCAAAAAGTTGATTGCACTTTCTGATCAATATGGTTTTGTGATTGCTTCTGATGAATGTTATTCAGAGTTATGGTTTGATGAAGCACCGATTGGGCTTTTAGAAGTTTGTGCTGAAATAGGACGTGATGATTATAAAAATTGTATCGTATTCCATTCCCTTTCTAAACGTTCAAACCTCCCGGGTATGCGTTCTGGTTTCGTTGCGGGTGATGCAGCATTATTAAAACCTTATTTACAATATCGTACCTATCACGGCGCTGCGATGCCTGTTCAACATCAATTGGCTTCGATTGCGGCATGGAATGATGAGGCACATGTAGAAGAAAATCGTCAACAATATCGTGCTAAATTTGATTTATTCCAAACAGAGTTAGGACATTTACTACCGTTACAAAAACCTGATGCAGGTTTTTATTATTGGTTAAAAGTTGATAATGATGAAACTTTTGCGAAAATGTTGATGGAAAAAGCCCATATTAAAGTATTACCAGGTCGCTATTTATCTCGTGATACCGAACAAGGTAATCCGGGTGAAGGACACATTCGGATGGCACTAGTCGCAGATTTAGCACAGTGTGAAGAAGTGGTAAAACGACTAAAAGCAATTCTTTAATCCATGAAATAGCTGAAGAATCTATGCCAAAGTATAGATTCTTCAGCAACTTATGAAAGCTGTCCAATCATCAATATGGTGGCAATCAAAATCATTAAGCTCCCCGAAATACGACTGACTATTTTTACAGCTTGAGGTCGTGTACTTAATAATTTCTTCGCTGTGATTCCAACCAAAATATAAACTACAGCACAACTTAGCAAATGAATCATTCCTAACACAATAATTTGTGCTGTTGGAGAAAGTGCGACTTTGGGATGGATAAATGGAGGTAATAAAGCGAAGAATAACAACAGCACTTTAGGGTTTAATCCACTAATCCCCACGCCCTTAATTAGCCATGATTGAGCAGATTCAAGTGACTGATTTTGTTTAGTCTCATTTGAAATCACCGCGGGGCAAATCAATAGACTTATGCCCATCCAAAATAAGTAACAAGCACCTACAATCGTCATGGTACTTAAAAGAATTGGATAATGGTTAAGCAAAGTGCCAACTCCAGCTGCAACACATAAAATAGCCATGAAGTGTCCCAACACTAAGCCCATCACCGCTGTCATAACAAACTGCCCCTTTATGCCAGCTAGAATCGCATAAGCCCAATCTGCACCCGGTGTTAAAACAAATAAAATTGAAACACACCAAAAAGCAAAAATTACACTTAGATCCATATCAGACACCTACTCGTCATCATTATTATTTTTCACCATTTGGTGAAAATAGATTTGAGAGAATAGGCTTTAATGCTTAAAATGTTATTCCAAATGTTTGCTTATTTTTAAAACTAAAAGGTAGATTATTCCAAATGGATCGCATTGATAAGAAAATTATTGCTGAACTACAAGCAAATGGGCGATTATCTATCACCGAATTGGCTGAAAGAATAGGTTTAAGTTTATCCCCTTGCCATCGCCGAGTGAAAGCTTTAGAAGAATCTGGAGTCATTAAAGGCTATCATGCCGACCTTGAAGCGTCTCAAATTGGCTTTAATTTTGCGGCAATTATTTTTGTGACTTTAAAAGATGGTGATAAGCGGGCTTTGTCTAGCTTTGAAGAAAAGGTCAGTGAAATTGCTAATGTGATTCAAGCACAGCGACTGTTTGGCAATCCTGATTATTTGTTGCATGTCGTGACCAAAGATCTGGCAAGTTTTCAAAAACTTTATGACGACAGTCTGTCTGCTTTACCGAATGTACAGCGCCTTACCTCCACAATTGTAATGAAAAGCGTGGTGACTAATCGCTTACTTCCTTTATAGCAATCTGAAATTATAGTGAGTGATCACTTTATAAGCCGCATCCTATTATATTGTGTTGAAACTCGCCATTTATTAATTTTTTCATCTGTCAGTTTACTATTGACCATCTGTTGAAATCTTCGTCTATACTTAGGCCATCAATATTTGGCGATTATGGAAAGATGGCTTCTCAAACTCCCCAGAAAACTAAGAAAAAAATTTGGTTTATTTTAGCGATCATTGTTGTTTTTTTAATTATTGCAATCATGTTTTGGCAAACAAATAAAGCCAAAACCTCAGCAAATATGGAAAAGCGCAAAGGGGCAAATTCAGCAGAACAAAAAGCAGCCCTGACGGTGACGGTTGTTCAACCTGAACAGCAAAATTGGAAACAAAGCTTTACCGCAAATGGAAACATTGCAGCGTGGCAAGAAGTTGTCATTGGGAGTGAGCTATCAGGTCAACGGCTTACTCGCGTCAATGTTAATGTTGGTGATGAGGTGAAACGCGGTCAAGTTTTAGCTGAAATCAACAGTGAAACAATACGTGCTGACCTCGCAGCAGCTCAGGCAAGTTATGCTGAAGCACAAGCTGTTTTAGCTGATGCGATTACCAATAACAAACGTATTCAACAGCTTAAAAATACGGGTGCAATTTCTGCTCAAGAATCCACGCAATATCAAACCTCACAAGCGACTGCACAAGCTCGTCTTGATGCAGCTAAAGCTCAAATTGAAAGTAATCAATTACGCTTAGCTCAAACTCAAGTGGTTTCACCTGATAATGGTGTTATTTCAGCACGAACTGCCACGGTTGGATCTCTAGCACAAACAGGGCAAGAATTATTCCGTTTGATTCGTGACCATCGACTCGAATGGCGTGCCGAAGTCACTTCTTCTGATTTATATAAACTTAAACAAGGGATGACTGCACGCATCATTTCTCCTGATCCAGCCCAAGCGACGGTTACAGGCAAGGTTCGAATGATAGCACCTGTGATTGACCCACAAACTCGTTATGGTCTGGTTTATGTCGATATTCCAACGACTCAAGCTGTTCGTATGGGAATGTTTGTGAAAGGTGAATTTGATTTAGGTGAGAAACCAGCATTAACCATTCCACAAACGGCATTATTACTGAGGGATGGTTTTTCTTATGTTTTTATTGTTGATCAAAATAATCGTGTAACACAACAAAAAGTCACTATAGGCCGCCGTCTAGGTGATCGTGTGGAAATCATGGATTTACCAACACATGTAAAATTGGTTTCTTCTGGAACAGGTTTCTTAACTGATGGAGATTTAGTTACTGTTGCCAAAGACATACCTGATACCCCACTGGCCAAACAACTTGTGAATACACAGGAGAAATAAAATGAATTTCTCTGCTTGGTCAATCCGCAATCCAATTCCGGGCATTTTATTATTTATCATGCTCGGTTTGGCAGGATTGTTATGTTTTCACTGGATGAAAATACAACAATTCCCGGACATTGAACTTCCGATGGTCACAGTAACTGCGGCATTACCCGGCGCAGCACCTCCCCAACTTGAGACCGAAGTTGCACGTAAAATTGAGAACTCGATTGCGACTTTGCAAGGTTTAAGAAATCAATACACCAATATTCAAGATGGTGTTGTTACAGTCACAGCAGAATTTCAACTGGAAAAACCGCTACAAGAAGCGGTTGATGATGTTCGTAATGCTGTATCACAGGTGAGATCAGATTTACCTGCTGATTTAAGAGATCCGATTGTTAGTAAAATAAATTTATCAGGCTCGCCAATTCTCACCTACACCATTCAATCACCGAAAATGGATGAAGAAGCACTGTCATGGTTCGTTGACTATGATATTGCACGTGCCATGTTACAAGTGAAAGGTGTCGGTGCGGTTGCCCGTGTAGGCGGTGTGACTCGTCAAGTTGAAGTTGAACTCGACCCTGAAAAATTACTGGCATTAAATGCAACTGCTACAGATATTACCCGTCAATTACGCTTGATTCAGCAAGATGCCTCAGGCGGTCAAACTAAAATTGGGGGCAGCGAACAATCAATTCGTACTATTGCAACCGTCAAAACGGCTGCAGAGATTGGTGCAATGGATCTTGCGCTCAGTGATGGTCGCCATATTCGCCTTGATCAAGTTGCATCTATTCGTGATGGAATTGCAGAACGACGCTCTGCTGCGCTATTGAATGGTAAACCTGTCATTGGTTTTGAAATTACTCGTAGCAAAGGTGCCAGTGAAGTCGATGTTGAAAAAGGTGTAGCTCAAGCACTAGAAAAACTGAAAGCCTCACATCCTGATATTAAAATTACAGAAGCTTTTAACTTTGTTAAACCAGTTGCAGATAACTATAAAGGTTCAATGTCGCTTCTTTATGAAGGGGCAATTTTAGCAATCTTGGTGGTTTGGCTATTTTTACGTGATTGGCGTGCAACAATCATCGCTGCAACTGCCCTACCACTATCTATATTACCCGCTCTGATTGGGATGTATTACTTTGGATTTACTCTAAATACAGTGACTTTACTCGCCATGTCATTAGTGGTTGGTATCTTGGTTGATGATGCAATTGTAGAAATTGAAAATATTATTCGGCATTTGCGAATGGGAAAAACCCCGTATGAAGCGGCAATGGAAGCAGCGGATGAAATTGGTCTAGCGGTCATTGCAACCACCTTCACGTTAATTGCAGTATTTTTACCAACAGCGTTTATGAGTGGAATTGCGGGTAAGTTCTTTGTTCAATTCGGTTGGACGGCTGCATTGGCAATTTTTGCTTCTCTTTTAGTTGCACGCCTGCTTACACCAATGATGTCTGCTTACATTTTAAAACCATGGATAGGTCAAGTTGAAAAGCAAGATGAAACTTTAGATAAGCAAGCAAAGCTGGATCATGGTACAACAAAACTAGCTAAAGATCGCGCAAACGATGGACGTGTCATGCGTGGCTATATGCGTTTAGTCACATGGTGTTTAAATCATCGTTGGGTCACTTTATTTGGAGCAATTGCTTTTTTTGTTGGCTCAGTGATGCTGATTCCTTTACTACCAACAGGCTTCGTTCCACCACCAGATACAGGACAGACTCAAGTTCGTTTGGAGCTTGCACCTGGTTCGCAATTTGTTGATACCTTAAAAACAGCAGAATACGCACGTAATCTGATTAAAGATCATCCAGAAATCAAGAGTATATATACAACGATCGGTGGTGGTGCAGCAGGAACAGACCCTTTTTCAGGTGGTGCTTCAAGCGAACCAAGGAAAGCAACATTAACCATTCAGATTACTGGACGTTCTGATCGTAGTGCAAGTTTACAAGAGATTGAAAATCAGATTCGTCAGCGTTTAGCTCCATTGCCGGGTGCTCGAATACAAGTTGGTTTAGCTGGAAATAATAGCCAGTACCAACTTGCTCTTTCAGGTGATGATCCTGAAGCTTTAATGTCTACAGCACGTAAGCTTGAACGAGAATTACGCACTATTCCAAATATTGGGAGTATTACTTCAAGCGCGGCTTTAATTCGCCCTGAACTGGTAATTCGTCCTGATTTTGCTAAAGCTGCAGATTTAGGTGTCACCACCTACGATATTGCTGAAACTTTGCGTATCGCCACGGCTGGCGATTTTGATCAAAACTTGGCTAAATTAAACTTATCTCAACGTCAGGTTCCCGTTGTGATTAAACTGCCTTTGGCTGCTCGTCAAGATCAGGAGTTAATGAAACGCTTAATGATCAAAGGCAGTCGCGGTCCTGTTATGTTAGGGACGATTGCAGATGTCAATATTGAAAGTGGGCCATCGCAAATTGATCGCTTCAATCGTTTGCGTAATATCAATTTTAATATCGAACTGAATAATCAACCATTAGGTGATATTGCTGCTAAAGTTGACCAACTCCCAACCATGAAAAATCTACCGCCAACGGTTAAACGCACCAATATTGGTGATGCTGAAGTCATGCAAGAGTTATTCTCAAGCTTTGGTTTAGCAATGTTGACAGGTGTATTGTGTATCTACGTTGTTCTTGTTCTTTTATTTAAAGACTTCCTACAACCGATCACTATTCTGGTCGCTCTACCTCTATCACTCGGTGGAGCATTCGTACTATTACTTTTAGCAAAAAGTAGCTTCTCGATGCCAAGTTTGATCGGTTTGATTATGTTAATGGGAATTGCAAGTAAAAACTCGATTCTATTGGTCGATTACGCAATTATCGCGAGAAAGGAAAAAGATTATTCTCGGTTGAATGCGTTGTTGGATGCCTGTCATAAGCGAGCACGCCCAATTATCATGACAACTCTAGCGATGGGTGCAGGTATGTTACCGATTGCGTTGGGTATCGGAACAGATCCGAGTTTCCGTGCACCAATGGCAATTTCTGTTATTGGCGGGTTAATTACCAGTACCTTCTTATCGTTATTGGTTATTCCTGTAGTCTATACGTTCATTGATGATATCAATCGTAAACTACACAGCTTTAGAAAAACAAAGCCCACATCAATTGAACAGGCTTAAGCAATATTCAACAAAAAAGACGGTCAAATGACCGTCTTTTTTGTTGCTCAATATTATTTTTTTGCTAATGCTTTTTCAATATCTGCTTCTAAGGCATCTGGTTTAGTCGTCGGAGCATAACGCCCTAAAACTTCGCCATTACGCCCAACAAGAAACTTGGTAAAGTTCCATTTGATATTGCGACTACCTAAGATGCCTTTCGCTTCACGCGTTAGAAATCGAAAAATAACATGTGCTTCAGGACCTTTTACATCGACCTTTGCAAACATTGGAAAACTTACACCATAATTTCTTTGACAGAATGCGCCAATTTCTTTATTCGTGCCGGGATCCTGACCACCAAATTGGTTACAAGGAAATCCTAATACTTCTAAGCCTTGGGCTTTATATTTTTCATGCAACTTTTCAAGTCCTGCAAATTGTGGTGTAAAACCACACTTACTTGCAGTATTTACAATCAGCATGACCTTGCCTTTATAATCAGCGAGCGCTTTTGTTTCTCCCTCTAACAATTCAGCTTCAAACTGATAAATGTTACTCATGGATAGGTTTCCTCGTCATTCTTTTCTTCTGTTTTAAGTTGTAATGATGCCGAATTCACGCAATAACGCAGTCCTGTCGGCTGTGGGCCATCCTCAAACACATGACCCAAATGTGCATCGCAATCATGGCAGACAATTTCCGTTCTGACCATACCATGCGATAAATCTTCATGTTCTTCTATTGCAATGCCATCAATTGGTCTATAAAAACTTGGCCATCCGCAACCGCTATCGTATTTCGTTTCAGATGAAAAGAGTTCTGCACCACAACATCGGCAGACATAAATACCATGCTGTTTGTTATTCCAATATTGTCCTGTAAATGCTGGTTCTGTGCCTTTCTGACGAGTAATGCGATATTCTTCTGGTGATAGTTCTCTTTGCCATTCCCGGTCTGTTTTATTGACTTTTCCCATAACCTACACCTTTTATTCTGATGTTAAAAATATCTCGATGATCAGGTTTTATATTTACGCCATTCATAACAAAAACTCTAGTCTCATAACGTACAATTTAGTGAAATTTAAGCATTAATTTTTAATAGCAAAAAGATAGCAATTTAAAATTTAAAGGTAAGCAAATTTTAACAAAACTATCTTTCTCGTAAGCAAAGATAGTGTTATTCTTGTTTGGCACGGTTGTATAGGACAAAAAATGTCTCAGAAAAAAAGTGTGGTTTTTCAAAAACTCTTACCAACAATCAAACAATATCAACAATCAGGTTTTACCTATGAAAAAATTGTTGAATTACTTAGAGATCAACATGATCTAGATTTGGTAAGTGTCGAAACCTTTAAAAGTTATTTATACCGATATGCAAAAGTGAATCCAGATATGTCTAAAAATACTGTTACACCCCACTCTGCTCAATCAAGTCGTGAAATTAAGAAATCATCGAAACTTGAGCATGTTTGCTACGACATTCGTGGACCAGTATTACGCGCCGCCAATGAAATGGAGGAGCAAGGACACAAAATCATTAAGCTCAATATCGGCAACCCTGCACCTTTTGGTTTTGAAGCTCCACAAGAAATTATTAATGATGTTGCATTAAACCTACCGAATGCGATTGGTTATACAGACTCCAAAGGGATTTTCCCTGCGCGTAAAGCCATTTGCCAGTATTATCAGCAAAAAGGCGTTTTTGATATGCACGTTAATGATGTGTATGTTGGAAATGGCGTGTCGGAACTGATTGTGATGGCAATGCAAGGTTTATTGAACGACGGCGATGAAATGCTCGTTCCTATGCCTGACTATCCATTATGGACGGCAGCAGTCAATCTGTCTGGCGGTAAAGCTGTTCATTATAAATGTGATGAAGAAAACTATTGGTATCCTGATCTTGCGGATATGGAAAGCAAAATCACAGCAAATACACGTGGTATTGTTATTATCAATCCAAACAACCCAACAGGTTCTGTTTACCCTCGTCATGTATTGGAGCAAATTGTTGCTTTAGCTAAAAAGCATGACTTAATTTTGTTTGCAGATGAAATCTACGACAAAATCGTTTATGACGGCATTGAGCATGTTGCAGTTGCAGCTTTAGCTGGCGATCAACTTTGTATTTCATTTAATGGTTTATCAAAAGCCTATCGTATTGCTGGTTATCGTGCAGGTTGGATGGCGATCACAGGTGATAAATCACGTGCTGCAGATTATATTGAAGGTTTAGACATGCTTGCTTCAATGCGTTTGTGTGCAAATCATCAAGCACAATATGCAATTCAAACTGCACTCGGTGGTTATCAGTCTATCAATGATTTAATTCGTCCAGGCGGTCGTCTGTATGAACAGCGTAATATTGCATGGGAAATGTTAAATGAGATTCCTGGCGTAAGTTGTGTTAAGCCTGATGGTGCAATGTACTGTTTCCCAAAACTTGATCCTGAGATTTATCCAGTTGAAGATGATGAAAAACTGATGTTAGATCTATTAAAAGCTGAAAAAGTTTTGTTAGTTCAAGGCACAGGTTTTAATTGGCCAACACCAGATCATTTCCGTGTAGTGTTCTTACCTGCTGAAAATGAGCTACGTGAAGCAATTAATCGTTTAAGCCGTTTCTTGGCAAAGATGCGTTAAACAAAATTGGCAATAAAAAAGGAAGCAAATCGCTTCCTTTTTTAAGATATATATACTCAATTTAATGGCTTAGAGTAATTTAATTGGCATTTAATCTCTAAAAATCTTTGACAACTCCGCAATGAAAATCAACTAGAAGAATTTTGAATATAATTATTTATAAAAAATATATAAATTAAAGAACAATATTTTTTAAATAAAGTTAAATTTCAACAAGGATAAAAATATAAACTATTTTCATCTTTACAGATAGTTTGACCAACTTTAATATTAAGACTTGAACTTAGATAAATAGTTAACATTTTCATATTATCACCCTTATCATAATATACAAACAAATATGTTGGATTGATCTTCAACATATTATCAACGTCACCTATAACCATAATATCATATGCATATATTTCTCTATCCTCTATAAAATTTATTTCTTTTACCTTTCCTTTTATCTTAGCCTTAGAGAAATATTTAACTCCTAGTAAATTTCGTTGCTCAGACTCTTTTTTGGCTGATTCTGAAAATTTATTCAAATAACATGAAGCAATAATGCATACTATACTAAATAGTACCAACCCTATTTTAATAAATTTAATATTCACTTAACTATCCTTGTAAAATTTTATTTAATTAAATATCACAATTCTACCTATAATTTTAATCCACTTTAACCATTAGCTTTATTCATCTCTTATATTTAATTAATAAATAATATTATTAAAATTTATCATTAAATAGGAATTTCTTTTGGATGATCTAATATAGAATTATCTATTACAGAAATAAGTTTATCATCTTTAGAAAAGATAAGCATCACCGATAATTCATCGACAACCAGCTTGTTCAGCTTATTGGGTTGGCGAGAAAAAATATAACTCATAATTAAGTGATGAGATGAAGATTTAAGACTCTTATTTGGCGCCATAAAATATGTATCAGGTTGATAACCTATTTTTTTAACAACTGTAGAGCTACTGTCACCAGATCTTAAAGTTGATATTTTTTTATAACTTTCTTCATTTTTATCATATTTATAGGAATTATAGTATCGTCAATATTCTGAGTTGCTGATAAAGGATATGAAGTAGCAAAAAAATCTTTTTTTAAGTCTATTCCACAACAAAAAGAACTTACCAAACATAGAAGTAAAATTTCTATAAAAATTAACATTAAAACTCATCTCCTCCATTTAGCTTAAGATCCAATATTAATATAGGTGAAAAATAAAAAAATCTAGCAACTTATTATTCTAGCAATTTTATTTTCATCTATATAAAAACAAGACATAGCAGAAAATGGGCCTAGTGTCATTGAACCATCTATTGACACAGTATATATAGTATCAACGTTTAAGTTGTGTGCTTTTCTATTTTCTGAAAAACCTTTTGGTAGAAATCCATATTTAAATTCATCTATCTTTTGTCCATCACTTGTTATGCTCCATACATTTTCCACCAAGCCCAAATTATTTCTTTTCTCAGTAGTTACATCAATCTGATAGATTTTAAATAAACTTAAAAAACTTTCATTCCTTGGAATAACTTTAAAAAAACACCCCTTGGTTTAAATTTCCATAAACATTTATTTCACCAACATAGCTACATGAGCTCATTAAAATAGAAGCTATAAAAAATAAGAAAATTCTAATACCTTTCATTTTATGTTCATCTCCCTAGGATAATATTTGGAAGTTTCCTATAATAACCCCCTCTAGCTGCATCTCCTTGCTGCTCCAAATTATATGCTCGAAATGCTTTTCTGGTATATATGAAAATTTATTCTACTCAAGTGTCTTAATAGACTGAATAATTTATCAATTTTCTCATTTCTAGATAAATATAAAAGCAAAGAGTCACCTATACTTCTTTGCTTTTATAACATTTTAAAAATTAGTTTTTCTCAGTTTGCAACTCATCCCACTGCGCTTCATACTCTTTTGACTTCTTTAAATTCTTAGCTAAGCCAAAACCGCCATTTTCATATAAACGCGCCAAATCCAACAATGCTTCATTTTCACCCTGCTCTACCGCAAGCGCATAATATTCTGCAGCTTTTTTATAATTTTTTTCAACGCCCTTACCTTCTTCATAAACATAAGCAATATTAGACGAACCTAAGCCATTTTCGGCTTTAGAGGCTAACGTAAACAGACGTAGAGCTTCTTTATAATCTTGCTTTAAGCCTGCTTTGCCTTCCAAATAGAAAATACCAAGATTGTTAATTGCTGAAGATTCATCTTGCTTTACAGCTAACTGATAGTAATGTAATGCTTTTTTAAGGTCCTGAGCGACTTCATCATTCCCATCACTATACAAATGACCTAATTCAGCTTGTGCAAGATCCAATCCCGCATCAGCAGATTTGGTCATCCATTCCAAGCCCTTTTTAGTATTAATACTAACGCCGTCATCACCATATAGGTATAAAAAACCTAAATAATACTGCGCGTATAATTGCCCTTTTTGTGCCGCCTGTGTATACCACTTTAACGCTGTGGGATTATCTTCTTCAGTCCCTTCGCCATAATCATACATATACCCTACGGAAAAAATTGCATCAGCATTTCCCTTTGCAGCCGCCTTTTTGAACCACTCTAATGCTTTACCAAAATCTTGATCGACATCATTTCCATAATAATAAGCATCTCCAAGATTATTTTGGGCAATCGCATCACCGCTTTTTGCTTGTTGAACGAGTTCTTGACTAAAAGATACATCCTCAGCTTGAGCTAAAGAAATTGCGCTCATACTTAATAATATTGAAAATACGATATTCTTTAATTTCATTCTTGAACCTACTTTGGTACATTTTTATGCAGATACATTCTAGCGGTTAAACAACTTAAGTAAATGTATATTTATATTTCCATATAAATCAAAAGTTAATTTTTATTAATTTATAAAAAGCACAGAACAAATAGACAGTTTGCCAAAATATTAAGCATGCCATTTTCGGTTTGCATGCTAAACTATGCATTGCTTTGAAAAAGGATAGTCCTTCTATGCGGTTTGTTCATCTCGGTATCCATACAGAATTTTCGATTACGGAATCGATTGTTCGCATACCTGATTTGGTCAAAGCTGCCGTTAAAGATGACATGCCTGCGCTTGCATTAACAGACTTATCCAACTTGCACGCTGCGGTGAAATTTTATGAAGCTTGTTTAAAAAAAGGCATTAAACCTGTTTTAGGCAGTGTAATTCGACTGAATGACGCAGAGCACCGCGCAACCTTATTAGCTATGAGCAGTAAAGGTTGGCGAAATCTAACCGAAATCGTCTCTCGGGGCTTTATTGAAGGACAACAACTTAGTATCCCATGCGTACAAAAAGAATGGATACTTGAACAATCAGAAGATTTAATTGTATTGCTTGGACAGCATAGTGATGTCGGCAAAATGCTTTGTTCATCCAATCCACAAAAAGCAGAACCTTTATTAGAAGCATGGATTGAAAAGTTTGGTAATCGTGTTTATTTAGCATTAACACGTACTGAACGTGTTGGTGAAGAAGATTTTATTCAACAAGCCGTTAAACTCGCTGCTAAATATCAAATTGGTGTCGTTGCACATAATGATGTTCACTTTGTTGAACAAGATGATTTTGAAGCACATGAAGCACGTGTGTGTATTGCCGATGGTTATGTACTTGGTGACGATAAACGTCCTAAGAATTATAGCTCTGAACAGTATTTTAAAACTGGTGAGCAAATGTCTGAACTATTTTCAGACATCCCAAGTGCCATTGAAAATACCTACCATATTGCCAAACGTTGTAATGTTGCCTTACAACTCGGTACCTATTTCTTACCTGATTTCCCGATCCCAGATGGTTATACCATTGACACCTATTTCGAACATTTATCTCGTACAGGTTTAGAGGAACGCTTAAATCACCTTTACCCTATTACTGAACGTGATGAAGATTGGGCTGAAATTCGTAAACCTTATGATGATCGTATCAAGTACGAAGTTGATATTATTTTAAAAATGGGTTTCCCGGGTTACTTCCTGATTGTCATGGACTTTATTCAATGGGCCAAAAATAATGGTGTGCCTGTAGGTCCTGGTCGTGGTTCGGGTGCTGGTTCATTAGTTGCCTACAGTTTAAAAATTACCGATCTTGATCCATTACGTTATGATTTGCTTTTCGAACGTTTCTTAAACCCTGAACGTGTTTCGATGCCCGATTTTGACGTCGATTTCTGTATTGCAGGTCGTGACCGAGTGATCGAATATGTCGCACAAAACTACGGTCGTGAAGCCGTTTCACAGATTGCGACTTTTGGTACGATGGCTGCAAAAGGCGCAATCCGCGATGTTGCACGAGTTCTAGGCAAATCTTACGGTTTGGCTGACCGTATTTCCAAAATGATTCCAACCAAGCCGCTTGGTGTTGATCTAGTCACTGCGATTGACATGGAACCACAGCTCAAAGACATCGTAACCAACCCATCAAACCCTGATAATGATGATGCTGCTGAAATTTGGGAAATGGCACTTAAGCTCGAAGGCATTACACGAAACACAGGGAAACACGCAGGTGGTGTAGTCATTGCACCCGGAAAAATTACTGATTATTCAGCGGTATTGTGTGAAGCAGATGGAACAAGTCGTGTTGCTCAATACGATAAAGATGATGTTGAAGCTGCAGGTCTGGTTAAATTTGACTTCTTAGGTTTGCGTAACCTCACAGTTATTGAAGATGCCGTTCAAAATATTAATAAAAGAATCAAATCTGAAATTCCTCTCGAAATTGCAAATGTTCCATTAGATGACAAGGATGCTTATTTAGTCTTTGCGGACGCAAATACAACTGCAGTGTTCCAGTTTGAATCCGTCGGCATGAAAAAAATGCTCAAGGAAGCAAGACCGAGTAAATTTGAAGAAATTATTGCCTTCGTTTCTTTATACCGCCCTGGTCCAATGGATCTAATTCCAGACTTTATCCATCGTATGCATGGTGGTGAGTTCGAATATTTACATCCATTGCTTGAAGGTGTATTGGAACCTACCTATGGGATTATGGTTTACCAAGAACAGGTGATGCAGGCTGCACAGTTCTGCGCAGGCTATACGCTTGGTGGTGCAGATTTACTTCGCCGTGCCATGGGTAAAAAGAAACCTGAAGAAATGGTTAAACAGCGCCAAATCTTTATTGAAGGTGCTGCAAAAAAAGAGATTGATGAAGCAACAGCAAACCATATATTCGACTATATGGAAAAGTTCGCAGGTTATGGATTTAATAAATCACATGCCGCAGCCTATGCCCTTGTTGCCTATCACACTGCATGGCTAAAAGCACATTATCCTTCAGAATTTATGGCGGCGGTTTTATCATCAGAAATGCAGAATACTGACAGTATCGTATTCTTAATTGATGACTGCCGTAATAATAAATTAGAAGTGCTACCGCCTTCCGTAAATATGTCTTTATATCATTTCCATGCCAGTGATGAGAAAACCATTGTTTATGGTCTCGGTGCAATTAAAGGCGTCGGCGAACAAGCGATGCAATCAGTCATCGACTCACGCATCAATGAAGGTCCATACAAGGATTTATTCGATTTCTGTCATCGAATCGACCTGAAAAAGATCAATAAACGTACCTTAGAAGCCTTAATTCGTGCGGGTGCGTTGGATTGTCTAGGTATTGAACGCTCAAGCTTAATGGCTCAATTGCCTGAAGCTGTTCAAGCGGCTGAACAAGCACGAAGTAACCGCGAAACGGGTATCATGGATTTATTTGGTGAAGTGGAAGAAGTTCAACGCAAACCTGCTAAACCTGTGAAACCGTGGTCAGACGAAGTTCGTCTCAAAGGTGAAAAAGATACGCTTGGATTGTATCTCACTGGTCATCCGATTGATGTCTATCGTCCAGAATTAAAATCGTTTATTCCAGCAAAATTAAATGAACTAACACCTACTCGTCGTGGTGTCACGACCGTCTTTGCTGGTTTAGTCGTTGATATTGCCAACTTCCCGAACCGTATCATGATTACACTAGATGATGGCACTGCTCGTGTTGAAATCAGCTGCAATCATGAACGTTTTCAACGTTATAAAGAAATCGTTCGTCTAGAACAAGTAATTGTTATCGAAGGTGAAATCTACGAACGTGAAGGCTTTGACCGCCCGATGGCACGTTTAAGTAAAGCGTTTAATTTAAATGAAATCCGCCAAAAGCGTGCCCAAAGTATTCAAATTCGTCTCCCTCAAGATTTAATGACCAAATCTTTAGCCAAAGATTTACAGGCAATTTTATTACCTTATTGCAATGTCGATATGTGTCAACATATTGCTTTACAAATCCAACTTGAACAAAGCTTTGCGACAGCAGAATTGCATCTAGGCCCTCAATGGAAAGTCGCACCTTTAGATGAATTGCTAGGCAAGCTACGTGATTATTTTGGTAAGGACGCGATTTTTATTGAATATCAAGTGAAGTCAAAAGCTGCAAAAGTAGCAGAAGCGCCTAAAGTAACGACAGTTGCACCACCACCCGAAAACATGTCTATGGATGAAGCGCTTGATCTGTATCAAGCTGAAATCTCTCAATACTCTTAAATTTGGATGATATATGAATCTGTTTGACTCAAATAACGTGTCCAAACACTTGGATCATGTGCGTATTGTTATGGTCAATACCACCCTACCAGCCAATATTGGTAGTGCCTTACGCGCAATGAAAACGATGGGTTTATCTCAACTCGTTTTAGTTGCGCCTAAAACCTATCCACACCCAGATATTGATGCTTTAGCCGCGGGTGCACAGGATTTAATTGAAAAAATTGAGATCGTTGATACCTTAGAGCAAGCTATTCAAGACTGTCATCTCGTGTTTGGAACCAGCGCACGTAGCCGCACTATTCCATGGCCTTTACTGGACGTACGTCCTGCAGCAAAAGAAGCGTTACAAGCTGCAACTCAGCAACAAAATATCGCTATTGTTTTTGGTCGTGAAGACCGTGGTCTCACCAATGAAGAACTTGCTTTAGCCAATTATCACTTAACCATCCCTGTTAATCCTGAGTATGGTGTTTTAAATGTCGCACAAGCGATTCAAGTCATCTGTTATGAATTGAGAATGGCTGCACTCGAGCAAAATACGCAACAGACCACTGTTCCAGATGATCACATGCAACTTAAACAACAACAGAGCATGGAATGGGATGAACCATTAGTAACACAAAAACAGATGGAAGAGTTCTATCCTCATCTAGAAAAAATGCTGACTGAAATCGAATTTTTAGATCCAAATAATCCTCGTTTACTTCCATTACGCTTGCGTCGCCTGTTCGGAAGGATACAATTAGATCGTATGGAATATCATTTATTGCGCGGAATTTTCAGCCGCGTGCAGGCTTTAGCCAAAGGCTCATGGAAACAAACCAATTCGGAGGATCATGCCAATGATTAAACAGCTTAAAGAAGATATCGAGGCTGTATTTGCACGTGATCCTGCTGCTCGAAATACACTCGAAGTTCTGACGACCTATCCTGGGATTCATGCTTTGATCATGCACCGTATGGCACATGAGCTTTGGAAAAAAGAGTACAAAGGTACAGCACGTTTACTCTCTTCATTTAGCCGCTTTGCAACAGGAATTGAAATCCATCCTGGCGCAAAAATTGGTAAACGCTTTTTTATCGATCATGGTATGGGCGTTGTCATTGGTGAAACAGCTGAAATTGGTGATGATGTCACGCTTTATCATGGTGTGACTCTAGGTGGCACAACATGGAATAAAGGAAAACGTCACCCAACACTCGAGGATGGGGTCGTCGTTGGGGCTGGAGCAAAGATTCTAGGACCATTTACCGTACATAAAGGTGCTAAAGTTGGCTCAAATGCAGTCATCACTAAAGAAGTTCCTGAAGGTGTAACGGCTGTTGGCAACCCTGCACGCTATATATTTAAAGACAAGAATCAGATTGAACCAGATGAAGTAAGTCGTCGTGATTATGCTGAAAGTATTGGTTTCCAACCCTATGCAACCACGCAAGACCAATCTGATCCAATCTTAGAAGGGATTCGAGTTTTATTGGATCGTATGCAAAAAAATGAAAAGCGTATGAACATCTTATGTCAGCGACTCTCAGAATTAGATCCCACTTTTAAACCACAAACTTCAAAAAATCAGCCATTAAGCAAAGAAGAACTTAAAATTATTGAAGAAGTTAGACGTGAGTGTGAAGCTCAGAACAAAACTTCTTCGATCTAATCCAATTTATAAAAAATGTAACAAGCTTCTCATTGCAAGTTGGTTTTGCTTTTCCTAGACTGGTAAAACCAACGATCTACTTCTCATTTAACTAAAATTAATGGATGTAAAGCATGAATTTTAAGCCTTTGGCACTTCTTGTACTTTCAACTTCTTTTTTAACGGCCTGCGGTCTTGCACCTGTAAAAAAAGAAAAAGCTGCTGAACCTTTTGTGTTCAAAGAACCTGATCCAACTCCCCCATTTTATGCTTTAAATCCAGTTAAATATGATGCTCCGCCAAGCTTTGAAGTTGCAATTAAAGATGCATCGGCTCAACCTGTAACAAAAATGGTTGTTTCACTTCAAGGTGACCCATCAAAATCAACCACCCTTGAAGTGAATAAATTAATCGTCCCTACGACTGATCAAAAGCAGCGTAATATGAAATATGCGGTGCTTGCTGGTGATAATGAAGTAGATGTCACTGAAATTGATGATTTTCTTCAATTGGTTGAAGGTAAAGCGCGTCACTACCCACCACGTTTTACAGAACGCCAAGAACGTAAAGGTTATGAGGCAAAACTTCGTGAAATTACGCAGAAACTCGATGCTTTAGCAGAAAAGCCAAATGCTTCTCTGGATGTATTGACTCGTGCATTTAAAGCAAGCGTTATGGCACGTAATATGGACTTAGGTACAGCTTATACAACCAAATCACTCAACTACGCACAGCGTATTCTTGCGATTAGCCCAAATGACCCTGAAACTAATTTCTGGTTTGGCTTTGGTCTATCTGAAGGTGGCGGTCAACGTGAAGCGATTCCATATCTAGATAAAGCGATTAAAGGCGGTGTACAAGAAGCTTATCTTTCTGCTGCAAATAACTATCTCTGGTTAGAGCAAAAGAAAAATGCCATTCAAACACTCAAAAATTATAAAATTAATTATCCTGATGAAGCCGAAGTTGCAGATCAACTCATCAAAGAAGTTGAATCTGGGAAACGTTGGAATGTTTGGCAAGTCCTAAATTAAAGATTTGTGATTTTGTAAAAATAGACTGTTCAGAACAGTCTATTTTTTTAAGTTGATTGAAAAAACATCTTTTTTTCGTATTATAGCTAGAATCTTCCGGCTAAATTTGCTCCTTGATAATGCAAGCATCTAATTCAAACAAATATCTATTTGCCTTCACGCTGTTATCAACTATTGCTTTAAATGGCTGTCAGGTCGTTAGCCTCAAGCAACAAGCGGTTGATGTCACCATAGCCAATGAACGTAATAGCATACTAACTCAGAAAAAGTTAAGTGAAGCGAGCCTGAATGTCTTATCGATGTCAGGTAAAGAAGCAAAAATTTGTATGCAATCTCCGAATGAATGCATTGCAGATCTACATAAAATTCCTCAGATTCAAGACGAACAATTATTGTCGACAGCCAGTGAACTATATCTTGCTAAAGCCATGTCACTGTCGGACTCATCAGAATGTAAAATCAGTAAATTGTCTAAACATAAACCTGCTGATGAACAAAAGCTAATACAGCAAAATTATGAAAGTTGTTTAGATCAGAAGCTTGAAGCTTTGGATAAAAGTATTCGTTATAGTTATGCGTATTTATTCAAAACATCACGTCAGCCACAAGAACGACTTTTTGATAACCGCCAAGTACAAATTCGAGATTTCTACAATCAGGCACTTACTCAATTGGTGAATGGTCATAGTTTAAGGAATCCATCGACCAATCTTACCCCAACGATTAAAATTGGAAAAAGTACGTATACAATTGATATTCAAGCATATCAACGCCTACAGAATATGAAACTGGAAAAATTCATTTCCAGTTACAACATGAATTTTTCTGGATTAAGAGCGATTAACCGCCGTGATGGTTTCGGTTCTGATTTTGTCGCAGTTTTTCCATCGACCGATTCATCATCACAAGAAAATAAATATATTCTTAATCCTTTAACGCATGATTATCCTAAAGGGATAAATCCTAATATTCATAAAGCACGCTATTTAGCAGCCACAATTATTGCTCAACCTAAAAAATCGAATGCAACGATAGAAGATGTTTTAACAAACCCGAATTTTGAAATTAAGGTTTATGATCCTTATAGCGTTGAGAAAGTAGAGATTGCAGGTAAACCATATTCATTAGCAGCAAATTTTTCTGCACCCTATGGTTTATGGCTAGCAGAAAACAATTTAGGTGCGGCTGCATATTTGACCTTAATTGACCGCGATCAGCATTTGGCAATGCCGCATCTCTATATGTTGGAACCCTATAACCCGAATAAGAAAATCATTGTATTAGTACATGGTCTGGCAAGTAGCCCTGAAGCATGGATTGCGGTAACTAACGACATTATGGGTGATGCAATATTAAGAGAACATTATCAAGTTTGGCAAATTTTTTACTCTACCAATATGCCAATTTTGGAAAGCCGTTTTCAAATTTATGCTTTATTAAAACAAGCATTTGGTTCACTTAACCCCAAAGATGCGGCAGCTCAAAATGCGGTTTTAATTGGGCATAGTATGGGTGGAATTATTAGTCGGCTTTTAGTGAGTGATGCAGATATTTCTAAACAAGCTTTAGAATTGATGAATAATCGCCAACAAACACGTCTAAGAAAACACCCTGTCATTGGTGAAAGACTCAAAATGAAACCAATTGAAAATTTTGATCGAGCCATTTTTCTCGCAGCACCACATCGAGGGACAGACTATGCAGACCGTTGGTTTACTTTAGCAGCAAGAAAAATTATTAAACTTCCTGCAACTTTCTTAACGACCCTTGCAGATACGCTGACCAGTGATGATGTTGATTTAAAAGATTTTGTCAAAACACTAACTAATGATGTAATTCAAAATGGACCAAGCGATTTAAGTAAAAAGTCTAAATTTATGGAACTGACGGCTAGTATCCCACCCGAAAAAGGCTTAGTTTTCCATTCAATTATGGGCAATATTACTAAAAGTGATGATCCGAATGTGATTACAGATGGCATCGTTCCATATAAGAGCGCACATTTAGATGGCGCAGTTTCTGAGAAAATTTTTACGGGTGGTCACTCTATTCAAGAAACGCCCGAAGCTGTGTTAGAACTTCGTCGCATCTTACGCCAACATTTAGTTGATCATGGTTTATATAAACAGAAGAACTAAAGACAATAAAAAAGCCCCAAATCATTGGGGCTTTTTTAGATTAAATCATTTATACACCAGAACGGATCATATAATCAAAAGCTGATAGAGAAGCTTTCGCACCTTCACCAGTGGCAATGATGATTTGCTTGTACGGTACGGTGGTACAATCACCCGCAGCAAATACACCTTTGACATTGGTTTCATTTCGAT